>Ga0131853_10000111_pt1 | contig 126421 bp, 118 predicted proteins | sample TergutLab28metaG_FD_92764 | JGI IMG/M metagenome (GOLD analysis project Ga0131853, IMG submission 92764) | Labiotermes labralis P1 segment gut microbial communities from Petit-Saut dam, French Guiana - Lab288 P1 (version 2) (version 2) | ecosystem: Host-associated > Arthropoda: Insects >...
GAGTGTTTAAATGGTTCAGGAAGTATTTGAAAAATTACAAAATTTACAGGATGTTCTGCTTCAAAAATATGATATTGAAAATGAGATAAAGGATATTCCAAAAGCGCTTGTTATAAAAAATGAGCTTTTGGCAAGGCTTAAAAAACAATTTATTGATAAAAGCGGCCTGTTTGAGAAAAAACAAGAAAAACTAAAATCAATGAAAGAGAGGCTTAGAGATGCTGAAGCTCTCAGGGAAAAATATGAAAAAGATATGGATATTATTAAAACCCAGAGAGAATATGAGCTTCTTGATAAAGCAATAAAAGAAACAACTGAAAAAGAACAGCAACTTCGTAAAGATATTCTTAAAGAAGAAAAAGAGATAGAAGAGCTTAATCAGTTTATAGAACGGGAGCAGCAGATAATTTCTGAACAGGAAGAAGAAGTAAAAGCCGAAGAGCGCAGGATCGATAGCGAAAGCGAGCAGAAAAAATCGATTCTTGCCAAGCTTGAGGAAGAAGAAAGGGTAATTATCCCTGGACTTGATGATGATATTCTTTTTAAGTTCGAAAGAATTATAAAAAATAAATCTGGTCTTGGAATTGTCCCTGTAAAAGGGTCGGTCTGTACAGGTTGCCACATGATCCTCCCATCGCAGTTTGTAAATGATGTGCGCAATGGAAAAGAAGTCCTTTTTTGTCCATATTGCAGCAGAATACTTTTTTATGTGGAGTCTGATAAAGATAGTTTTCCTGCATTTAAAGAGAGCGATATTGGTGGATTTTCCGATTACGAATATGATTATGATGAAGAATTTGAAGATGAAGAGTTTGTCGAAGATATAGCTCCGGATGTAATTTCCAAACGTGAACCATTGCACGGCCATGATGATGAAGAATATGATGCTGATGAAGAAGAAATATTCGAAGAAGAAGAGCCTGAAATCTTTGAAGAAGAAGCTGAAAAATTTGAGGAAGAAGAGGAATTTGAGGAAGACGAAGAAGAGGAATTTGAGGAAGATGAATTCGAAGAAGATGAGCAAGATGCAGATGACGAAGAAATAGACATGGAAGATGAAGAGCTCGAGTCAGATGACTTTGAGGAAGATGAAGAAGATAAATAGGCAGGTTGGATTATCGCCTAAAAAATTTTTTTAGGAGGAAAGTCCGGGCTCCATAGAGTACAATGCTGGCTAACAGCCAGACTTGCAGTTGTAATGACTGTTGAGTAGAAAGTGCCACAGAAAATATACCGCCGCTTCTTTTGGAGTGGTAAGGGTGAAAAGGCGGGGTAAGAGCCCACCGGGTACCGGGAGACCGTGACCGCAGGGTAAACCTCATTGGGAGCAAAGCCAAGCAGTGGAGGGGTTGCTCGCCCTGTTTACAGCAAGCCAATTTTGGTTTGCTGTAAATATTCCACGGGTAGGCTGCTGGAGGGGTTTAGAAATAAATTTCCCAGATAGATGGTAATCACCTTTAAAAAGGAACAGAACCCGGCTTATAGACCTGCTTTCCCCGGTCATATATGGGAAACCATATATGACCGGGATATATATTCCAGGCATATATAGGAAGCTATATGCGGCTGGATATTTTAATATTAGGGAAAAAAGAGTGTTTTTATCTGAAAATAAATATAAATTTACATCAGAATGGCGCAGAAAACAGAAAAAGAGAAAAATTACTGTTTTTTTCCTGATTATAATATTAGTTGGCGTAAGTATTTACTTTTTTAATAAAAATAAAGATTTTTTTTCAGGAATAACAAACAATCCATCGCAAAATCAAATAATTATGGATTTATGGGAAAACCAAAGATATTTGGAGCTCATAAATTTTTCTGACTCTCTGCTTGAACTTAATCCTGCTGATGCGCATGTCCTTATGTTTAGAGGGTTTGCAAGTTTTTATGAAGGAAATTCAAGAATCAATCGGGAAGATAAGCTTCATTTTATAGATGAGTCTATATTTTCTTTGCGTAAAGCGCTTGTTTTTAATAGTGAAAGAATGAGACCTCAAATCCATTATGTTCTTGGCCGCGCTTATTACCATAAAGGAAAATATTATGCAGACCTTTCTGTAAGATACCTTGAAAAATCAATTGCTGAAGGGTTTACAGGAAAAGATACCTATGAATATCTTGCGTTGGCATATGCAGAGCTTGGGAAAAAAGAGCAAAGTGTTCGCTTTTTCGAATTGGCAGCAGAAAATAATCCATCAGATATTCTTTTTTCACTTTTGGCTCAAATGTATTTTGATCTTGGATCTTTTAATTTAGCGGAAAATTATCTTATTGAGTCAAATAACAAAACAACAAACCCGCAATTGGAAGAAAGAAATCTCTTTATTTTAGGGCTGATTTTTGAAGGCAGAAACGATATGAGAAGAGCAGAGGAATCTTATCGCCGTATTGTTCAGATAAATCCTGGCTCTGCAGATGCGTTTTACAGACTAGGATTGTTATATGAAATTGCAGGTGATAGAGTTAGGGCGCGCGCTGAGTGGAGGAACGCTCTTCGCCATGATCCTCAGCATTATGGCGCCAGACTTAAGCTATTTTAAATAAAATTATTCTCTGACAAATTTACATTATTTTTTTTTTAAATTATAATAACTATGGAATATTGTAGTAATGACCGATGCATTATAGATATTTATTAAAATCAAAGATGTAACTTTTCATAGATGGAATATATAGATGACACCGTGTAGGGAAGGGGATGATAAAATGGGATTGTGGACTAAAATTGCTGGCGCTTTTCGGCCAGATATTGGGATAGATTTGGGAACCTGTAATACTCTTGTTTGTGTTCGTGGAAAAGGGGTTGTTCTTGGGGAGCCTTCTGTTGTTGCAATGGAAAGAGGGACAAAAAAAGTAATTTCTGTGGGAACAGAAGCAAAAAAGATGCTCTGGAAAACTCCTGGTGACATTATAGTAATAAGGCCGTTGCGCGATGGGGTAATTGCGGATCTTGAGTCAACTGAAAAAATGATCAGGTATTTTATATCAAAAGTTTTGTCCAAAAGATGGATTGTAAAACCAAGAATGGCAATAGGTATTCCAAGTTGTATTACAGAAGTTGAAAGAAGAGCAGTTGAGGAATGTGCATATAAAGCAGGCGCAAGTGATGTAAAAGTAATAGAAGAATCGCTGGCAGCTGCAATAGGCGCTAAAATTCCTATTTTTGCCCCTGCCGGGAATATGGTTTGCGATATTGGCGGAGGTACAACAGAAATATCTGTTATTTCGCTTGGTGGAATGGTAGTAAGTAATGCCATAAGGATTGGCGGAGATGAGTTTGATGAAGCAATAATAAAGCATGTAAGAAGCATCCACAATTTAATAATTGGTGAACAAACTGCAGAATCTATAAAAATAAAGATCGGAAATGCTTATCCGGATAAAAAAATTGAAAAAATGGAAATAAAAGGGACAGATGCCATTACTGGATTGCCAAGAAGGCTTGAGATGGATTCTATTGAGGCAAGAGAGGCTCTTCTGGAACCTGTAAACTCCATACTGGAAGAGATAAAAAAGACACTTGGACAAACTCCACCGGAATTGGCAGCGGATATAGTAGAAAGAGGAATTGTAATGACAGGCGGAGGGGCGCTGCTTGCAGGGTTTCCAACTTTGATTTCAAAAGAAACCGGTGTTCCGGTAATACTTGCAGAAGACCCTCTTAACTGTGTAGCTATTGGCGCTGGAATGTATTATGATTTTACAAAAAATGCGGCAAACAAAACAATTTATAATTTTATAAACTAAAGAATGTATTGAAATGAAGTTTTTGGCTAGGAATAACAGGATAAAAAAAAGTACTCTCCTTTTTATCCTACTCCTGTTTATTAGCTCTGTTTTGATCATGTCAAGCGATAGAGGCAGAGAATCTTTAAGAATATCAGAAATCGGATTTTCTTTTTTGTCGTTTTTTCAGAAAGGATTTTCATATACAACAAGTTTTTTTGTTGAAACAGTTAATTCAATTAATGAGCTTAGAAAAATAAAAGCAGAATATGTTAAATTATTGGAACGTCTTTCTGTATATGAATCTCTTGAAAAAGATCATTTTGCCCTTATAAGAGAGAATGATGAGCTGCGGAATCAGCTTATGTTCAGCAGCAGGACAAGGGCAGAAAAAATTCCAGCCCAGATAATCGGGCATGATTCTGGAATTTTTTATAATACAATAACGATCGATAAGGGGCGCAGGCATGGAGTAACTTCAAATATGCCTGTTGTTGCTTTTCAGGACGGGTTTCAGGGGCTTGTTGGGAGAGTTGTAGAAGTAGGCCGTTCATCATCCAAAATTATACCGTTATATGACAGAAAATTTTCTGTTGCAGCAAGGCTTCATGACTCAAGGCATGAGGGGCTTGTAAGCGGGACAGGGCGAAATTCACCGCTTATAAGAATGAGCCATGTAAGTAAAAGCGCAAGCGATAGGATAGGATATAACGATCTTGTGATAACATCTGGTCTAAGTTCTGTATACCCACCTGGAATTTTTGTCGGGCGAGTCAGGGGAGTAGGCGCAAGGGGGCATGAGCCATCTCTTGAGCTGGAACTTGAACCTGTTATTGATTTTAGCAGACTTGAATTTGTATTTGTTCTTATAAAAGGATCTACTTATGAAGAAGAGTAAGTTTATTCCTGTTGTTATTGTTATGTTTCTTTTTGTGTTGCTTGAAACCACGCTTTTTAAAAAGTTTCCTTCAAATTTTATATATCCGGATATAGCGCTTATAATACTTGTATTTTTTTCAAACTATAGAGGTGTTGTTGCGGGACAGGCCAGCGGCTTTATAATAGGGATAGCAAAAGACTTTTTAAGCCTTTCTCCGCTTGGTTTTAATAGTTTTATAAAAACTGTAATAGGTTTTATATTTGGAAATTCTAAAGGCAAAATATTCATTGACCCGATTTTTTTCCCAATGCTTTTGATTTTATTTGCCACACTTATAAAAGGCTTTGCTGCTGCTATTGTATCATCAGTTTTTCTTGCTCCTGAGGCTGCTCCTGCTATTTTTACTGTCAGATTTGCTATTGAGCTGGTCCAGAATTGTATATGTGCGCCTTTTGTTTTTGCCTTTATGAAGCTTGTTAAGCTTTATACATTTGAAGACAGGGGTTTTTAATATGGGAAATGGAAGTGATTATTATTCTAATGGGAAAGAGACATTAAAAGTCCGCATATTTGCTGTTATAATATTTACGTTGGCTCTTGTGATTTTCTACTCTATTTATCTTTATTCTATTCAGGTTGTAAAAGGGAGCGAGCATAGAGAAAGGGCTGTATCTGTTGCAAGAAGAGAGTCTGTAATTCCTGCTTTGCGTGGCATTATATATGATAGAAATTATGATGTTCCACTTGTTACGAATGTTGATTCATTTGCTGTTGATATAATACCTGCAGAACTTGATTTTGAAAGATTTGATGAAATTGCAGGCAAACTTGCCAATATTCTTGGAATAAGAAAAGAAGATATCTTGTCCAGAATATCTCCGAGGATGAGGCATCAACACAGACCTGTTGAAATCAAAGACAGGATCGAATTTGAAACTATACTTGTTCTGGCAGAAAATATAGATAGATTCCCGGGCGTTGTCTGGCGCAGTAAACCAAAGAGAGCCCATTATGGACCAGGGTCTCTTTCTCATATTTTAGGATATATTGGCAATATCAGCAGAGAAGAATTACAGGTTCTTTTTAACAGGGGCGGCTTTACGCCCAATTCAGAGATTGGTAAAATGGGCATTGAAAGAGAATATGACCATATTCTAAGAGGGAGAGATGGATTAAGATATAACACTGTAGATGCCAGAGGAAGAAAAATAGGAGATGCCAGAGGAAACGAGGCAGTATTGCCAATTGCTGGAAAAAATCTGGTGCTCACGATTGACAGGCGTATTCAGGAGCTTAGTGAAAAAGCGCTTGGTGAGAGGATTGGCACAGTTGTTGTTATGAGACCTTCAACGGGTGAGATTCTGGCAATGGTTTCATATCCATGGTTTTATCCAAATAAACTTTATAGCAGTGCAGCTTCTCAATATTTTAGCTCTGTGTCTGCTGACACAAGATTTCCTTTTTTAAACAGAAATATCCAATCGTCATATTCGCCTGGGTCTGTTTTTAAATTTATTACATCTGTGATAATTATTGAAGAAGAGCTGTTTCCACAAAGGGAAAGAATTGTTTGCAGGGGGCGTATTCATGTTGGCGATAGATTTTTTCATTGCCACAAGAGAACAGGTCACGGTTCTTTGGACCTTGCAAGAGCTTTTGCTGAGTCCTGTAATATTTACTACTGGACAGTAGGGCGGGAGCATATTGGTATTGATAGGATCGCAGACTTCTCCAGGCGATTTGGTTTGGGCCAAAGGACAGGCATTGATATACCCGGAGAAGTACGCGGTCTTGTGCCAACTCCCGAATGGAAGCTTTCTACTTTTAATATTCCATGGGTTGGGGGAGATACTCTTAACATTTCCATTGGAGAAGGATTCCTTGAAACAACTCCTTTACAGCTCGCAAATGCAATTTCAATGGTTGTTAACGAAGGTGTAAATTATGTTCCGCGACTGGTTAAAGAAATAAGAGACCCTGTATCTGGTAAAGTTATTGAATCATTTGAGCCCAGGGCCCTTAATAAAGCTTCTATTCGGGGGGAAACATTCAGAAGAACACAGGAAATCATGAGATACGCAGTTACACACGGAACTCCAAGAGTTGTACTTACTACCAGGGCTACGCAGGTTGCGGGAAAAACAGGCACAAGCGAAGTAGGGCTTGCAGATAGATGGATATCGTGGTTTGGCGCGTATGCACCGTATCAAACAGATAATCCTGATGAGCAGGTTGTAGTGGTTGTAATGGTTGAGGCAACGAATGATTGGGAGTGGTGGGCTCCAAAAGCCTCTAATGTAATTTTTCAGGGGATATTTGCAAATCAAACTTTTGAGCAAGCAGTAGCCGCCCTTAATGTCTGGTACCTTAGGCCATAATCCTGGAGAGAGCAAAGTGAATGTAAAAACAAATCTGAATTTTGATTTTTTAATTCTTATAAGCGTTATCTCTCTTGTATTTATAGGGGTTTGCTTTATATATTCGAGCAACATTACTTCGGATGGAACAATCCTTTCAAATGAATACACCAAGCAAATTGTTTGGGCTTTGATAGGTCTTGTTTTAATGGCAGCTATAATCATGTTTGATTATAAAACTTTTGAAACTTTTGCAATCTATATATATTTGGTGTCTATTGTTCTTCTTGTTATTACTCTGCTTTTTGGAAATGTGGTGAATGGTTCCAGAAGATGGCTGGGAATAATGGAGTTTGGAATTCAGCCTTCGGAATTTGCGAAAATAACTACAATAATATTGCTGGGAGCATTTTATGCAAAAAACTCCAATGCTATGACAAGGATAACAACGTTACTTAAAGGGTTTTTAATAATTTTGTTTCCTGTTGTATTAATAGTTCTCCAGCCCGACATGGGTACTGCATTGGTTTATTTTCCGATTTTTCTGGTTATGAGTTTTACTGCTGGCGCAAAAGTGCGACATGTTATGTATATTGCTTTAGTAGGAATACTTACAATGGTTTTAATAGTAATACCTGTGTGGTTTAGGCATATATATAGCGGAAGCGAAGCTGTTATTAACTTTTTTGTTGATTCCAGATTTTATTACATTATATTGATTTCCGGTCTGGCAATTATGGCCATATCGCTTTTCGCATACTTTTTTACAAAAAAGGGATTTTACTATTATTATTTTACATATTTTTCATCAATAATTGTGATTTCAACTATAGGAGCAATTATTGGTAAGATGGTTTTGAAAAGTTACCAGATTATGAGGCTGGTTATATTTCTTGATCCTAACATAGACCCAAGAGGCGCGGGCTGGCATTTTATACAATCCATAACAGCTGTAGGGTCTGGCGGTATTTTTGGTAAAGGTTTTTTGAATGGAACCCAGAGCAATCTCAGGTTTTTGCCACAGCAGTCAACAGATTTCATTTTTTCAATAATCGCAGAAGAGATTGGTTTTATGGGATGCCTTTTGGTTTTTTTCCTGTTTCTTATAATTATTGTGCGGGGCTATATGATTGCTATAGCTGCAAAAGATTTGTTTGGAACAAATTTAGCCAGTGGAATTTCTACAATGATCCTTTTTCATTTTATGGTTAATATTGGAATGACTATAGGGATAATGCCTATAACAGGTATACCGCTTTTTTTCATCTCTTATGGTGGGTCATCTTTGTGGACTGCCATGATAGGCGTTGCGCTGCTTATTAATGTTTACTATAGACGGTATAGGTTTTCACTGAATGCATAGTGGTCTCGCGGAAAAAGATATTAGAGCTATACTAATGCAGGTGGAAAATCCCGGCCGCTATGCAGGCGGCGAATATGGAAGCCACAATAAAAATGCGCAGGCTGTGTTTAAAATAGCTATATCATATCCTGATATGTATGATATAGGGATGGCGAATAACGCTGTAAGAATACTCTATAACTTGTCGAATAGTGTTGATAATGTTGTGTGCGAGAGGGTTTTTGCCCCTGCGCCTGATTTTGAAAAAGTCTTAAAAGAATCATCACTGCCATTGTTTACTCTTGAGAATAATATCCCGCTTTGCGATCTTGATATGCTTGGATTTACTTTTGGTTATGAACTTACTGCGACAAATTTATTAAATATTTTAGATCTTGGAAAAATTCCTGTTTATAATTCCTGCAGGGATAAAAATCACCCTATAATTATTGCCGGAGGGCCAGGTGTTACAAATCCTGTTCCATACGGAGACTTTATAGACCTCTTTTTTATTGGAGAGGCTGAAGAAGAATTTGAAAAACTTCTTTGCAAAGCAGTTGAGCTAAAAAAAGCAGGCGCAGAAAGAGATGAAATTTTTTCAATGATGGCTAAAAGCGAGAATGTGTGGCACAAAGGGAAAAAGGAAAAAGTATGCAGGGCAGTGTATGGCAAATTCTCCGAAGAATATATAAAAAGAAAATATAACCTTGTCCCATCGGTAAAACCTGTGCAGGATAATGGTGTAGTTGAAATAATGAGGGGCTGCCCCAATGGATGCAGATTTTGCCATGCAGGTTTTTTCTATAGGCCAAAAAGGGAAAAGGATTATAAAATAATTGACAGGGAAATCGAAGAGTTGGTTTTTGAAGCTGGTCATAGGGAGATAACTTTATCTTCTTTATCTTCGGGCGATTATTCATCTGTAGACAATATTATTAAAAAATTAAATAAAAAGTATTCAGGGCTTGGGGTTTCTTTTTCATTACCTTCGCTAAAAATTAATTCATTTACAGTATCTCTGTTGTCAGAAATAGGGGAGGTTAGAAAGAGCGGTCTTACATTTGCGGTTGAAACTCCGGACCCAGCTTCCCAAAGAGGGATCAATAAAGAAATTAATATTGAGCAAACTATTGCAATTATTAAAGAGGCAAAACTTTTAGGGTGGAGGGTCGCAAAATTTTATTTTATGCTAGGCCTCCCTTCTGTATATAAAAATTCCAATGATGAGGAACTCTATTATCAGGAAAGCGACAATATAATTAATTTTCTTTTTAAAATTCATGGAGCAACAGGCATAGATATAAATGTAAATATAGGAACATTTGTTCCTAAACCTCATACCCCTTATCAGTGGGCAGCGCAAATGAAAGAAGATGCAGCCATGAAGCAGATACACTATATAAGAAACAGGCTCAAAGGGAAAAATATAAAAGTTGGTTACCATTCTCCAATGATGTCATTTGTTGAAGGGGTATTTTCCCGTGGCGATGAAAGAACAGGTAAGCTCCTTTTTGATGCATGGCAAGCAGGCGCAAAATTTGACGCGTGGGAAGAGCATTTTGATATGGCACTATGGAAAAAAGTTATAGAATCCCAAAGCTGGAATGTAGAGGAAGAGATAGCCAGAGAAAGAGATATTGCAGAAAAATTCCCATGGTCTGGAATATCAATGAATATATCTGAAAAATATCTGCTTGATGAATATGACAATTCATGTAATTCAAAACTTACGCCAAAATGTGAAACAGTATGCGCGCATAACTGTGGAGTGTGCGGCTGCAATGCTGGAATTGTAAACTCTGAAATAAAAGAGGAAACAGGTGTTGAGGAAGATATTGTTTATTCGCTTGGAAAAGGCGAGGAGAGATATAGGGTAATATTTAGTTTTTTTAAAAAAGGGAAACAGATATATCTTGGGCACCTGGATATTTTAAGGCTTTTTGAAAAAGCTTTTCAGAGAAGCAGGCTTGGTGTGAGATTTACAGAGGGTTTTAATCCCAAACCTAAACTTGAGTTTGCAAATCCGCTGACTCTTGGAGTGGAATCTGAAGGGGAAATTGCATCAGTGGAAACTTACTTGGAATATGACAAGGATCAATTTGTAGGGAAATTAAATGACGCTCTTCCCGCTGGAATCAAGATAATAGATGCTTTTTCCCATAAACTTAATTGCGGGAATAAAAAAATATCACTGATGTCTCTTTACACCGGAAGTGTGTACAGGATTTATTTTCCAAAAGATGAATGTTATAGAAGTTTGCTGGAAGAATATATATGTGGAAATTCGCTTGACGAGTCTGTAAGGCTGGAGGAACTTGAGGGTTCTGATGATTCTGCTAACGATGCTGGGGTTGCCTGGTCTGGTGTGCGGGTGAGGATTGCTGTAAAGCCGGGGAGCAAAAGTCTTTTTAAAATATTGAAAGAAGCATTGAATTTGGAAGCTCCTCTTTCAAAAGTTATTGCAATACGGGAAGAAATTTTTGCAGGAGAGGGTTTAAGGAATTATTTTTCGTTTTTTAGGAAAGCTTAGCTTGGGAGTTTAGTTCGGAAAAGCTTAGGTCAGGAAAGTTTAAGTCAAGAAAGTTTAGCTTCTTCCCATAGTTTGTCCATTATTTCAAGATTTTCATGCGTCATATTGATTCCCTTCTCTGCCATCCCTTTTTCAACTTTTTTAAAACGGTTTAAAAATTTTTCATTTGTTCTATGAAGAGCTATGGATGAGTCGATTTTAATAAATCTTGCCATATTGATAACCGAGAAAAGAATATCTCCAAGTTCTTCTTCGATTTTATCTTTATTTATATTTTCCGCAGCAAGTTCATATTCAAGTTCATTTATTTCTTCTTTTACTTTTCCAAGCACATCTTCAACCTTATTCCAGTCAAAGCCTGCTTTGGCAGCTTTTTTTTGCAGCCTATAAGCTCTTTCCAGCGGTGGGATACTCTTTGAGATACCATCAAGTCTTGATTTTGTTTCTTCGTTATTTTCTGGTGCATTGCTGTTGGCAGCTTCGTTTTTTTTGATTATCTCCCAGTTTGTGATAACTTCGTCCGGAGTTTTTGCAGTGGTATTGGAAAACACATGAGGATGTCTCCTTATAAGTTTTTCCGATACTCTGTCTATTACTTCTTTAAAAGTAAAAGCATTTTCTTCTTCTTTTATTCTGACAATAAAACTTACTACAAGCAGAATATCGCCAAGTTCTTCTGCTGTATGGAAGTCATCATTTTTGGATATAGCTTCTATACATTCATATACTTCTTCGAGCAGATTGGTTCTTACAGAGTTTGCTGTTTGCTCCTTGTCCCATGGGCACCCATCTTTGCTTCTTAATTTGATTATTACATTATAAAAATTCTCAAAGGATTTTAGTAGGTCGTTCATTTTTCCATTTCTCCGCATATAACAGGATGTGTTTTTTATAGTCTCTATTTTATAGATGATTTTTTCAAGATTAATTTTGACAAGTATTGGATAATATAATACTCTAAACGCATGAAACTTATCGGTGTTAAAAATGAATAGAAGAATCATATTAATTATACTTTTTGTGTTGATTGCAGGTTATATGTTTACGCAACTTGAACCTGCTGAACTTAAAGAAAAATTCACGACGATCCACCCTATAACTGCAATAAGTTTAGTTATTATAGTCGCCTACATAGTAGTCAGAATAAAATACAAGAAAAAGCAGACAGAAGAAGATGAAGCAGATTCCACTAAAAGTGAATCCCCAGCAGATTCTGATAAAACGGCAGAGGATAAATAAAGCCATCTCAAATTAAAAAATGATGGAGAATTTCCACCGAATTCAGTTATTAAGGATTACTTAATAACTGCCGCTGATGGCAAGTAAAATGATGTTACTTATCTTTAACTTTCTATAATAGAAAGTTAAAGATAAATTTGCTTAGATAAATAATTATAAGTAAAAAATACTGGATTGAAAAATACCGAAAAGATATTGGCGAAAATTAAGCTTTCAAAAACATTATTAAAAACTTTCTGGAACAAGGGCTAATTTATTTATAGACTCATGCACTCTGACAAGGGCATCATATACTGCCAAAACATCATCCGAGTTCCATGTGCGTAAAGATTTTTCATCAATTACACCCTTGCTTTCAATAATTATTTTCTCAAGTTGAGCTTCATCAGCAACAGCAACAACAGCTTGTACTGCCGCATTGCTTTGAGCTTTTTTCAGGTTTAGAATCAGGCTGTCAATTGATCCTTTAGACTGCACTTCAAAGACGTAAATGGCTTTGCCCATGTTTCCAATTTTGGCTTCCCATACGGCATCTACAACTGCACCTGAGGCAATGTGTACTTCAGAGCGGCTTTCAAAACCTAGAAGCTCTCCGATTGATACAAGTTTTTCTTTAATTTCATCATGAAGTGATGTTAATTCTTTATTGGAAATTTTTACAGTATCAATGGTTTTTTCAGTTATTGATAGTACTTTCTTTTCTGCAGATGGCAATACCTCATCCCAAAGGAAGTAATCCACCGACAACAGATCTGCTTCTTTGATGCCACTTTTAATAAGCCGAGAGGATATTTCTTTTGCAATGCTGCATATTTCCAGATATTTTTTACCAGTATACTGATAGTTGTACTTTGGCATCCCATCAATCTCGAGGTATGTAAAACACTGGATTGTAGTCTTATTAAGAATTACATATTCTTGTGGGTTGATATACATTAAAAGTTCGCTTATGGTTGCAGGCCCAAAACCTTTAACATCTTTTAAGAAATTATCCCAGCGGGTTTCGATTGGATTTGTGTTAAAAAGTAATTCGGTTAATCGTTTCTTTAGATTTTCAAACCCATTATCTGCAACAATTTTATCCACTATATATTTTTTATTGCCCCAAATGAGCATTGACCAAAGCTTGCTGATATATTCATAGAAAGCCTCTACAGTCATTCCTAGAAGTTTATCTTCTGAAAAAGACTGATAATATTCTCTTCGTTCTTTTCGTTCTGCTCTCTGCTCGGAATAATATGTGGGATTAGTTTCTTGTTTATTTTTATAGTTTTGTATTGCTGTTTGTAATTTTATATCATGCATTAGTCCTAATCTCCATCGACATTCAGAATTATAATTAGAAGGATACTAACTTCTTAGAAAAATAACAATCGCAGATTACAACAGGATTAATTGTCTGTTGTTATTAAATACAGGAGGGCATACTGTCAAATTCAACGCTTAGAGGAAGAGAGAGTTTTTATTTTTTAAAGATCAGCTCCAATCGATGTCTTCGTGTCTGGTGTATTTGCCTTGCTTAAGCGCTTCCCTGCCTGCATGAATAGCTTCTACTTCATACTCCGCACCTAATAGTTTTTGGAATCGCTGATAGACATCTTCATCAAAGCAGGAAATTTGCCATACGTATTCCAAGAAGTCTACACGCTAGTCTTGCTATGGAAGCTAAAAAAGATGGCGTATTTCTTAACCAATATGCGCTTTATCAATTAAGTAGTCGCCTAAATAGATAGTTAGAATAAAATACAAGAAAAAACAGGCAGAAGAAGCTGAGGCAAAATCCGCTAAAATGAATCATCAGCAGATCCCGATAACCCATCTCCCCCAAAAAAATAAAGCCATCTCAAACAAAATGAAATGGCTTGTTTTGTGTTAGCAGGGGCAGGAGTTGAACCTGCGACCTCCGGGTTATGAGCCCGACGAGCTGCCAGCTGCTCTACCCTGCGGCATCTGAGTCATTAATATACGGATATTAAGTAGTTGTGTCAATAAGATAAAGGCTATTTTTATAACTATTACAAAGATTTAGCTGTTTTCATAAAAATATTCTATAAAAGAGAATCTTTTATAGCAGCATAGGTCAATTTGTATCTGTTTTCTCGGTTGTATCAGCATTTTGAGAAAGTTTATATAACCTATATCCTGCCAATAAAAGCAAAGGTATTGCCAGGAAAGAAATAAAAGCTTTTAAAGAAATCAAAAAATTATACAGGCCATGAATTAAAAATGCTTCTCCAAAACCCCGTACATTGCTAAATTTTTTGGAATGAATAATTTTTACAGAGAAATATCCGATGATCCCTGCTGTTATTATATGAAGCGGTATGGCGCTGAATAGTCTAAACATCACAACAAATGAGGCATCAAGACTATACATGATATTTTCAAGACATGCAAAGCCAGTTCCCACAGCTACGGCTGTAGCAATCCCATCTCTCAAGTTGTTTATTTTTCTAATAAAAAACAAGATTTGTATTACCAAAAATTTTGTTGCTTCTTCTACAAGAGAAGCTATAAAAAATGCATCAATAAAAGTTTTAAATAAACCAGTTGCAGCCCCGGTTTTGATTGACAGCAGGTATATAATAAAAATAGCAGGATAAACTGCGCAGAGTCCGGTTATCATTGATATTAATATTTCTTCTACTTTTAGATTACTTTTGCGAAAAAGAATTATAAAAATAAGAATTCCAAATAAAACTGAAAGCAGAACATTGATAAATAAATTTCCCATAATTAATTTAAACCAGATTGTATAATATGCTTCATATAAAGTCGATACCTGAAAAAATATTACCAAGAAAATAAATTTGACTACTGCTTTTTAATTTTTTATCTTTTATTATGAAGAATATTACAAAAGATAGTAAAAAATATAATAAGTACAGAGGGAATTATGAGATATGATAAGCTTACTATTAAGGCAGAAGAAGCAATACAAAGTGCCGAAACAATAGCGCATAAATATAATAATCCGGAAATTGCTATAGAACATCTTCTTTATGTTTTATTGACTCAAAAAGATGGTGTTATCCCTCCGCTTGTTGATAAACTTGGCGTAAGCAAAGATATGCTTATTTCTGATGTTGAACAAGCTATTATCTCTAAACCTAAGGTATATGGAGATGATACAGTAATAAATATATCTTCCGAAGTTAGTAAAATTCTTAACAGGTCAGAAAAAGAAGCAGAAATCTTAAAAGATGAGTATATAAGCACAGAACACATTTTTCTTGCTATTCTTGAGTCAGGAACAAAGATCGGAGAGCTTTTAAAAAAAGCTGGAGTTAGCAGAAATGATGTTCTTAAAACACTGGTCTCGATAAGGGGAAACCAGCGTGTTACAGATCAAAACCCCGAAAACAGGTATCAGACCCTGGAAAAATATTGCAGAGATCTTACTATTCTTGCTGCCAAGGAAAAAATAGACCCAGTAATAGGGAGAGATGAAGAAATCAGAAGAGTTATGCAGGTTCTCTCAAGAAGGACCAAAAATAATCCTGTATTGATAGGGGAGCCTGGAGTAGGAAAAACAGCAGTTGTTGAAGGGCTTGCAAGGCGAATAGTTTCCGGAGATGTGCCGGATTCACTTAAAAACAAAAAGTTACTTGCTCTTGATATGGGAGCTCTGGTAGCAGGCGCAAAATTCCGGGGAGAGTTTGAAGAAAGATTGAAAGCAGTAATTAATGAAATAACACAAAGTGATGGCGAGATAATCCTGTTTATAGATGAGCTCCATACCCTTATGGGCGCAGGAGCTGGAGAAGGGGCAATGGATGCTTCCAACTTGCTAAAGCCAGCGCTTGCACGCGGAGAACTTAGGTGCATTGGCGCTACAACGCTTGATGAATACAGAAAACATATAGAAAAAGATGCTGCTTTTGAAAGAAGATTCCAAACAGTTTTTACCAAAGAGCCAAGTGTTGAACACACAATAGCAATACTTAGAGGGCTTAAAGAACGTTATGAGATCCATCACGGAGTGCGCATAAAAGACGAAGCAATAATCGCTGCTGCCACACTTTCAAATAGATATATCACTTCAAGATTTTTGCCGGATAAAGCAATTGACCTTGTTGATGAAGCTGCAAGCAGGCTTAAAATGGAAATAGAAAGTCAGCCTACTGAGCTTGATCAGCTTGAAAGAAAAATGCTCCAACTTAATATAGAAAAACAGGCGCTCTCAAGAGAAGAGGACCAGGGATCAAAAGAGCGGCTTGCGGTTCTTGAAAAAGAACTTGCAGAGATAAAAACAAAAAGAGATGCAATGCAGCTTCAGTGGCGCAATGAGAAAAAAGTTATTGATGAGATCAGGAATTTAAAACAGAAAATCGAAGATCTTAAAATCGAAGAGACAAAATATGAGCGCGAAGGTAATCTTGCAAAAGCTGCTGAGATAAAACATGGACTTCTTCCTAAAGTTAAATCTGATTTGGAACAGAAAAGTATTGAGCTCGACAAAGTCCAGGCAGGAAATGTATTGCTGCAGGAAGAGGTTGGGGAAGAGGATATTGCGCAAGTTGTCTCCACGTGGACAGGGATACCTGTTGCGAAAATGCTTTCCTCTGAAATGCAAAAATATCTTAATCTTGAAGATACTCTTGTGTCCCGTGTTGTGGGGCAGGATAAAGCAATAAAATCAATTGCAGATGCTATAAGAAGAAACAAGACAGGGCTTTCGGAAGAATCAAAGCCGTTAGGCGCTTTTATTTTTATAGGACCTACGGGTGTGGGGAAAACAGAACTCGCAAAAGCCCTTGCGGAATTTCTTTTTAATGACGAGAAAGCTCTTACAAGGATCGATATGAGCGAGTATATGGAAAAGCACTCTGTATCAAGACTGATAGGAGCTCCTCCGGGATACGTGGGATATGATCAGGGTGGGCAACTTACAGAAACAGTTAGAAGGCGGCCATATTCTGTAATTCTTTTTGATGAAATTGAAAAAGCGCATCCAGATGTATTTAATGTAATGCTTCAGCTTTTTGATGAAGGGCGACTTACAGACGGGCAGGGGAGAGTTGTAGATTTTAGAAATACAATAATTATAATGACAAGCAATATTGGAAGCGATTATATCCTTAATGCAACAAAATTGGATGAGGCAAAAACACAGATCGATAAACTCCTTAAAGCATCGTTTAAGCCGGAGTTCCTTAACAGGATTGATGAGATAATAATGTTTAACCGCCTTGAAAAAGAACAGATCGAAAAGATTATTGATATAGAACTTAACAAACTCGTGAAGAGGGTCAAGTCAAAAAAATATACTATTGTATTTACAAAAAAAGCAGAAGAGTTTCTTGTGGAAACAGGATATGATCCTCTTTTTGGAGCAAGACCTCTTAAAAGAACAATACAAAACTATGTTGAAAACCCTTTGGCAAAACTTATTTTATCAGGTTCGTTTTCCGAAGGAGATGCAATAAATGTTGATTTAAAAGATGGTGAACTAAAGTTTGTTAAAAAGAAAAAACAGTAGGCTACAGTCGTTCGCCTCTACCCCGTACGGTGCTGTGGAACAAAGGTAAATCTTTAGATAAATCTACGGGGTACAGCTTCGCTTATCCTTAGTAATTTTGGTTTTGGTATGCGGATCAATATTTTTTATGATTTCCGGGAAACTTCCCGCAATACCTATTTTATCATTCTTTACGATTAAAACTCCTTGAACACCTTTTATAGAAATAACTTTTTCAAGAGCATCAGGTATATCTTTTTCTTCTTTCACAAGATTACCGGCAAGCGTTGAGGCAGAGTCCGCAAGAGCTCCGTCTGTTGATATAACAGTTGCCAGATTACAATCTCCAAAACTTAGAGAGTGCCCCATTTTACTTGAAGAAGAACATATTGATATTGGCGTAGCTTCTGGTTTAATTAAAACCGCAAGATTTGACGCAATAGTTGAATTGCCTGCATATAACGCTATTTTTGTTTCGTTTTTGGAGAAAATATAAATATCCCCCCCGTTTTCAATTACTGCCTCGTCTGCACCTGCCGCAACCGCTGCTTCCGCTGCTATTTGCGCAGTTACTCCTGCTACAGATGCCATAGGCCCTACTCCTGTTAAAAGCGATGCTTTGTGCATCCTCCTTACTATATCAGGAGCATCGGAATCTATTTCCTGCAATGGAACCAGCGATTCCACAAAATCTTTATATTTTATAATATAATTGCTTAAAATAGTTCGCTGCTTAATAATTTCATCTTTTATTATATCAAATGCCGAGGATATTATTTTAAAATTAGCCCCTTTCCAGGAAAACGACCGGACTATTCTGTTATTGGATAAAAAAAAGTTGTTTGCCATAATATTGCAAAAACATTATTGAAAACATATTGAACTGCACGCGCCAAAAGGGCAATTTTCAATACAGCTAAGGCACTGTATACATTTCTCCATATTATATTCCATTCGCCTTGATTTTCTGTCTATTATAAATAGCGCATCTGTAGGGCAGTGCGATAGACAATTGCCGCATTGGATACAAGTATCTTTATCCCAGCGTATGCCGTTATCAGTTTCATTTATTTCTATATTTTCCGATTTTAGAAATTTAAGAGCTTTTTTTATATTTTCCTCCTCGCCACTAATATCAAGGACAAGATACCCGGTTTCATCGGGTGTTATTTTTGCTCTGAATATATTAACAACAAGATCATGATCTTTTACAAGACGATATACTATAGGTTTTTCTGTATCGTTTTTTTTAAAATGAAGAAGAAGTTTTTTTGTCATTTTTTCTTCCCCTTGATTTGCAGACCCCTTACCGATTGATTTTTAGGCAAAGAAGATGATGGCTTTGAGATAAGAAAATCGCCGCGCTTGATTTCATCTTTAAGAATTTCTGTAATTTCAAGAGCCTTGTTATATGAAGACAATGAGCTTATCTCAACTTTTTTCCCCAGTATGTTTATATCATCCTGCATTATCAACTGCTCGTAATTTACCTTTGTAATAATCTTGCCTGTTTTGTGTTGATAATCATGACTGTAGTCAATAACGCAAGCTTCAATGTCTCTGTTTTTTACAGTTACATACTTTAATATATTTTCATTAAGAATAGGTATTGGAATACCTACACCAACAGAAAGTGAAACTCCATAACCCTTAAGACTTGCGCCCCGTACAAATTCCTTTTTCATTTTTTTCATATCTGCTGTAAGGGCAAGTGTTCCGGCCCCTTCTATGGGAACTCCGTTTTCCCCCCGTTGGCATGTGGGGCTGTGCTGTGTCCCTTCGGCGTAAACTAGCCCTCTGCTTCCGGCAAGCCACACACTTGTTCCAATCCCTATGGTTTCATAAAAAGGGTCATTAAGAAGCGGAGATAATTGTCCTGCAGAGCAAAAAGTAAGATTCTGCATTTTGGGTTTAAGTATTCCAAGATATGTATAAACAGTTTTATCCGAGCAATTTATTGCAACATTATAATTCTGGTAACAGTTTCTGGGATTTACCATTATAGCCTGATTAAGGTCATTTATATCAAACAAAGTTCTTATCTCTTTTAAAGGGTAATCATCTGTTCCGTATGATAGCGCAAAAAGCTGACACTTTTCCCCTGCGACAAGTTTTTCTATTACATGACCGCCGCCAAATTTAAATTCTCCGGGATAGTTCATATTTGCAGGGTCATTATGTCTAAGCTGCGTTGCTCCAAGATAAATATCTACAGCCGCGACTCCTGAGTAACAAAGAACATCATCTATCCATGCTTCTGTTATTCTCATTCTTGGATTTGAATGCCCAAAATTTAAAAAACAGCCCGATGAACACATAGGCCCAAAAGTAGCAGTAGTTACAATATCTACTTCTTTTGCTGCTTTTTCGATCCCTTTTTTATCTACATAATCGATAATTTCTTCTGCAGTAAGAACAACTGCTTTTCCAGATTCAATTTTTTTGTTTATATCTTCATAGGTTTTCATTTCACTATATCATATTATTTATGAAAAAATAATTCAATAAAATTATTTTAAAAATCCTGGAAGTGCTTATTAAGGGCTTGAAACTATTGTATTAAACAGTATAAATATTCATTATGCAGATATTATCTTCTATTAAGAAAAATTGGCTCATAATTGGTATCTTTGTAGCAGTAATTTGTGGCTACTATTTTCCGGAATTCGCGAAAATAATAAATAAGGACAGAATGTTTTCGACTTTTCTTGTGATTTTTTTGTTTTTTATACAAGGTTTTATTCTACAAAAAGAAAAAGTCTTTTCAGGGATCAAAAATTTAAAACTTCATGTCACTATGTTGTTTTTTACTTTTATATTCTATCCATTATATTTTTTTATTTTTGTGAACATCCTTCCTCTCACAGATAATGAAGGAGTTATTGCCGGGCTTTTTATCCTTGCCTGTTTACCTACAACTATTGCCAGTTGCGCAGTATTTACAAGCCTGGCAGGTGGAAATACAAGCGGCGTTATTTTTAATACAGTTATTTCCAATACAGCCGGAGTTTTTATTACACCACTGCTATTTTCTTTTATGGTAACAACAGCAGCATTGGTACTTCCTCTTTCCATGCTTTCTGAAGTCCTGGTTGGTCTTGTGATAAGGATAATTATACCTATGGCATTGGGAATGATTCTGCGCAATTTTTTCATTGAATTTATTGATAAAAACAGAAAGAAATTTTCCACAGCCAGCAGCATTGCAATTCTGTGTATACTGTTTTTGGCATTTGCAGAAAGTTCAAATTATATAACTTCGGATTTGGTTGCAACGTTATATCCTGTGTTCATTTTTTTAGCAGTATCATATTTTATAATATCTTTTATTATTTACAAAACAGCATCCTTGCTCGGCTTTCCGGAAGAAGATATAATAGCAAGTGTTTTTACAGGTGCGCAAAAAACACTTGCAGGCGCGCCACTTATAACACTATTTTTTAAAGATAGCCCACATATGTTGGGAATAGTGTTGATTCCTCTTCTTTTCTTCCATCCATGGCAGCTTTTTTCATCCACTTTTATAGTAAAATATTTTTTAAGAAAAAAAGAGTCTGGATAATTATGCGCTAAGCAATTTTGCGATTTCAGCAGATACATTGAACTGATTTTTTTTTGTAGAAAGAATAGCAATATTTTCTCCCTTTGCAGCTTGTATCATATCTTCGGGAGCAGTTTTTCCATTGCAGATAACAATTACTCTTGCGCCCACAAGAGTTGCAACCGCAACTGTATTTTTATGTGCCTGGATTGTTATTAGAGCAGAATCAGAAGGGGTATTTGCCATTACATCGCTTAAAAGGTCCCCTGCGTACCCTGCTTTTATTTCAGTATTGTTATCCCCTTCAGAAAGAACCAGGTAACCTGTTCTTGCAATAAAATCCGCTAGTTTCATTTTTTGCGTAGACTGATGCGTCTAATGAAGGTATTTAACATTTTCCCAACAGTTTTCCCAATAAAATACACACTTCAAACATACTCAAGCTTGTTGATAGAAGAGTGATATCTGATTCTACTGTAAGATTACGCATTGAATTCTGAGGTTGTTTACCATTTAAAAGAATAACGCCAATAGCTTTAACACTTTCTGCTGTTTTTATTACTTGATCCGTAGTAAGCGTTGTAACAATAATTCTATTTTCTTCATCGCTAAGAAAAACTTCGCCCATTATATCGCCGGCGAAAATATTTATAATACTTGCAGTATTAAAGTTATTCCCCTTATGAATAACCTCACACTTCAAAACATCGATAATTTGTTCAAATGTCATTTTTACTCCGACTCTTTGGGGTTTGTATAGCAATATCAATCTTATACTATATAATATATTTTTTGCCAATCATCCCTGTTTAGAAAGTAAGCATACTTTATAGAATAATGATTTATTTATATGATATAATATATAGAAAATTTAATTATAAAATGATATAATAATCTATATAAATATGTGAAACATTATTTTGAGTTAATGTGGGAGAACTGAATGAGAAAAACAGTATTATTCTTGATTTCGGTCTGGATTATTATTGGATTATTATCCTGTACTACTTATAGCCAAAGAAAAAGTTCATCAAATAAAATAGTAGACCTTGTTAATGCGCAAAATAGCGCTGTATTAAGCGAGATTACCTCTTTGCCTTTTCTTTTTGATAGGGAAATAATTGTCCTTGAAAGGGATCGCAACATGATATGGCAAAATATAAGTAATGCAGGTTTTAGTTTTGAAGGAATTATTAGTACAGAATCAATCCCTGTCTCTTCCGGAGATTATTTATTTTTTGGAAATACTTTTGAAGTACGAACATGGTTTGAAAAATATCTTCCTCAAAGAGCTTCGCTTGTGAAAATCAACACCAGAAATGGTCTTTATTATATGATTTTGGGCAGCAGAACAAAGGTTAGAATAAATTTACCCGGAGGAAGGGGAAGTTTTCCAACTATACATGGATTTACAGGCCCTGTACAGGAGGCTAGATAATGAAAAAAAATATTATATTCATATTAATTTTTACAATATTTGCATCAACTCTTTATGCGCAGAGTATTGCCAGAGTAGCTTTTGTAGATGGCTGGGTTGATGTCAGAACTGCTGCAGGAGTTGTTGACGAGGCGTTAATTGGAGATGACCTTTCTGCCGGCAGTTCTATTATTACAGGGAGAGATGGTTATGCCGAGCTTCTTGAAAGGCCATCTGGCAGCACATTTAGAGTATCTCCAAATACAGTGTTTGCCATAAGGGAGAGAGAAGTCAATGGCAGAAACGAAAGTGTTCTTGCTGTTGCAGTTGGCGAAGTTGCTTTTAAGGTCAACAGAGTAGCAGGTTCAGGAACTTTGGTTGCAACAAACAGCACTGTTGCTGGTGTAAGAGGCACAGAATTTGTTGTTTTCTCTGGTTCAGATGGCACTACGCTTATTGCTGTTGCAGAAGGGCTTGTTGAAGTTGAAGCTTATGGCAGAAGCGTTGAGCTTTATGCTGATGAAGCTGTTGAGGTAAGACCCGGAAGCCCACCAGGTCCAAAAATTCAGCTTCTTGGAAGAGCTCTTGATTTTAGTCAATGGAATGAAAGCAGGCGACAGGAATTTCTTAATGACCCTGTTGCAGCTTTAAGAGCAGTTGACAGAAGGCTTGATTATTATAATGAGAAGATACAAGAGCTTCAGCCGCAGTTTCTTGAGATGACAGAAAGAGTACTCCAGATGTGGGCAGAGCTTGATAGAATATATTTGGAACAAGGTCAGGATGCTGCTACCCAGTATGACCGCACTGTTTTGGGACCAGCAAGTATTAATGCAGTACATATAGGGCTTAATGTAAGATATTATGCGCTTTCCGCGCTTTCAATGAGACGTTTTGTTGTTGGAAATATGTATGCAGAGATGAAGTCAAGGTATATTACAAGACTAAATGATCCTGTTTTTATAGAATTTAGAAATTTATATAATGAAGTACTTAGAAAATTTGAAGAAATAACGATCTCTAGAATAAACGCAACAGATATTTAAAAATTAAGGAGAAACAAATGAAAAAAAATATTTTAGTTTTATTAGTTATTTTTGTTTTAATAATTTCTGTTTTTACAGGGTGTAAACAAGACCCAGAGCCAGATCCCGTATCCATAGAAGGGAGAATAAACCAATTTGTGGGAGATTTAAATACAGCATCAGGCAGGAGTGGTATTAGCAAACATTTTCATTCTTCACATCCATTTTCTAATATAGATGCTGACGTATTAATTCCTTTGTTTCCCACATTACCTGATGGGTCTAGCTATTCTGTTGGAAGTATTTCTTCAGGAGATTCGACCAGAACTGTAGTTATAAATAGAACATCCTTAGCTTCCATCGGGCGAACTTTTATAATGTTAGCAGCAGGAAATAATTGGTATATTTTAAATATTACGGTTGCGCCATAATAAGAATCGTTGCTTGATAAAAAGCCAAAAGAGTTGTCCGTTGTGCGACACTACGCAATTCTCCGGACAGCTCTTTTAGTGTAATTCCAGTAACTTTGCCCCTCTCTGGAGCAGCCTTTCGATTTTAGCATCAGAAAATTTTGCCTTTTCTTCCAGCAGCTTGATTTCTGTAACAGGGTCTCCCAAAGGATAATCACTTCCAAAAAGAAAAAAATCCTCAGGAAAAGTATTAAGAATTTCTTTTAAAAGTTGGTCAGGAATAAATTTCAATGAACTGGATGTATCCATATAAAAATTAAGTTTTGACAATGATTCCTTGACCCATTGCCAGTGTGCATAACCCCCAAAATGAGCAGCAATTGCAGTAAGCGATGGAAAGTTTTTTAAAACATTTGCGAATTTTTGCGGTGACGAGGGGTTTATATCAGGATGATGAACATCACCAATATGAAAAGTTACAACAAACTTTCCGGCAATAGCTTCATATATTGGAAACATTATTTTTGAATCAAGATGAAACCCCTGGAAATCAGGATGAAATTTAATCCCTTTTATGCCATGTTTTTTTAGCCTTTCAAGCTCTTTTTCCCAATCTGGATAATTTGGGTGGACAGTGCCAAAGGGGATAAATCTTGGGTTTTCTGAAAGCGCAATAGCCCAGTCATTGGCAGGTACTACCTGTTCGGGAACTGTTGCTGCGCAAAGAACAACAGATTTATCTATCCTTGCCTTATCCAAAAAAGAGATAAGGTCTTCTTTTATTCCTGTCCCGGCGGCAAGGTGTTTATAATGATTTACAAGATGTTTTATTGCCTTTTCTGCGATTTTGTCATGAAAAGCATGAGTATGCATATCGATTCTCACTTTCTATCTCCTTACTACTCTGAATCCGATTTTTCTGGTATCTCTATCTTCCGGGAATCTGCTTTCTGGAAATGAACTTTCCCTGTAAGCTAACGAACTTTTTTCTTCACTTGTTGCCCAACTGCCGCCTGCAACAGCTCTTTGAATTGCCATTGAGTCAAGAATAAATCTTGTATCAGGCAACCCCGCGCCCCTGTAATCTGTGTGGTCTTCTTTTGGCAATCTTATTAAAGCAATCCCATCTCTTACCAAAGGCGGGGCGCTTGTATCGCCTCTGTCTTGAGAGATTTCGTTATATATTTCTTCTGCAATGCCTGTAATATCCCAGCACCACTCCATTACATTACCTGTCATGTCAAATAATCCCAGAGCATTGGGGTTTTTTCTCCCTACAGGGTGGGGGTTATTTCCGCTATTTGCAATATGCCATGCATAATCGTTTATGTGATTTAGCCCAGTATCACCTGAAAACTCTCTGTCTTGAGTATTTGTTCCCCCCAAAGCTGCCCATAAAAATTCCATCTCTGTGGGTAGCCTGTATCCATTAGCATTCCAGTTGACTTCAATTCTGTTCCATAGGGAAATATGACTATCCTCAATAGTTTTTTCAGAATCACTATCGGTCATAGAGTGAGTTCCAGGAATAGCGCCCCAATTATCCGGGTTTGTCCCTTTTCCTGGTAAAGTGTATACAGGTGTTAGATTTTCTCTTATGCTCAATCTGTTACAAAAAACAATTGCTTCAAACCAATTCATCCCTGTTGCAGGAATGCGCTCTATATCTTCTTCGCTGAATATGTCGGAAAGGGAGTATGGATCATAAGCTTCATTCAGCCAAGGTTTTTCTCCCATTATTTTATAATACTCTGCTCTTGTTATTTCATATTTTCCAATATGAAAAGGCGAAATTGTCATTTCCCCAAAATCTGCAGCAGGATGAAAAGAGCCTCCTGCTACAAATATTAAATCAGAAACATTATCAGATACATGAGTTTCTTGATTACTGATATTTCTGGCTGGTAAAACAGATTCTGTTATACTGCGTTCTCTTCTTTCCCTGTCTTCAAAATTTCCAAAAATACTGCTACCAGAATTATCACAGCCAATTATTATAATCCCTATGATTAGTATAAATAACAAATAGAGATATATAGGTTTTACTTTCAATTTCCGCTCCGAACATAATTTAGAGACATAATAACATAATATTACAAGAAAATATTATAAATTTTATGAAATATAAAAATATCTTTTGCCGATATAGTAAATGATACAGTCCTTTATGATAACTGACAATCCAGGAGAAGCAGATGATGGATGAAATAAAAAAAATGGACAAAGATATGAAAATCGGCTGGATTGGTACTGGTGTTATGGGGTTTTGGATGTGCCATCATCTTATTAAAGCAGGATATAAAACACATATTTATAATAGAACAAAAGAAAAAGCAAATTCTCTTATTGATATGGGCGCTCAGTGGAGCGATTCTCCTGCAGAAGTTGCTGCTAATTCAGATATAGTTTTTTCAATAGTAGGTTATCCCAAAGATGTAGAGGAAATTTATTTTGGAGAAAATGGAATCCTTAAAGGGTGCTCTTCCAATAGGGAAGCGTCCGGCAAATCAAAATATTTGGTAGATATGACTACCACAAAGCCATCACTATCAATAGAAATATATAACAAGGCAAAAGAAATTGGTTGTTATGCTTTGGATGCGCCTGTTTCCGGAGGAGATGTTGGTGCGCGTGAAGCAGGGCTTACGATTATGGTTGGTGGTGATAAAAATATATATGATTTTTTGATGCCTGTTTTTTCCCATATTGGAAAAAATATAAAGTATGCTGGAAAAGCAGGTTCTGGTCAGAATACAAAGATGTGTAATCAAATTGCCATAACTGGAGTAATAATAGGGATGTGTGAATCGCTGCTTTATGGGTATAAAGCAGGGCTTAATCTTGAAGAAATGGTAAATACTATTAAAACAGGAGCTGCTGGCAGTTGGGCGCTGGAGAATTATGCCCCAAGAATTTTCAAAGAGGATTATGCGCCTGGTTTTATTGTAGAACATTTTATAAAGGATATGGAAATAGCTCTTGAAGAATCAAGAAAAATGGGGCTTAACTTACCGGGTCTTGTGCTTGTTAATCAGTTATATGTTGTTTTAAAAGCAATGGGATATGGGAAGTCAGGAACACACTCATTAATGTTTGCGCTTAACCGGCTTTCCAATTCCAACTTTCCGCAGCCAGAACCTATGGTTAAATAAATACAGCTATAAATTAATAGCTTGGGCGTGTATGTGGTGATAAAAAAAGATTTAGATAAAATCATAACGTTGCTCGAAAATTCCAAAAAAACAAAACCTGTTGAGTGTCCCTATCTTCCAAGTAAAGTATTTGTCCAGAGATACTTTGTCCACAATAGTTTAAGCGAATATGAATTTGAATATTTGCTGTCTCAGGGATGGAGAAAATTTGGTTATTATTTTTTCAAACCCGAATGTCCTGAATGTTTTGAGTGTACTCCAATAAGGGTTTTAACAGAGGAGTATTCCCCTGCAAAAAGTCAAAGAAGGGTTTTGGGAAAAAATAATGCTACAGAGATTTATATAACGGAAAGCAGTTTTTCCGAAGAGAGGTATGAAATTTTTAAAAAACATTCAGAAATCAGATTTAATCAAAAAGCAACAAAAGAAAATTTTGAATATAATTTTTGCATAAGCGCTGTCCCTTCATTTATTATGGAATACAAAATAGAGGAAAAACTTTTTGGTACAGGTTATATTGATAGTTCCTCAAAAGGGTTAAGCTCTGTATATTTTGCTTTTGACCCTGATTTTAGCTATCTTTCACCTGGAATACTGGGCTGCATTGTTGAGATACATACAGCAAGGAAATTTGGTAAAAAGTATTATTATCTTGGTTATTATATTAAAAACAATAAAACTATGGAGTATAAAATAAAGTTTCCCCCTTATGAGCATTATAACTGGCTGGAGAAAAAGTGGGAAAAACACGCTTTGGATAGGGAGGGGATGCTTCCAAATAAAATCTAAGCAAAAAAAGTTTGTTATTTTTAAAAAAAAATGCTAATATATCACTGTGAATCTGGCATTTTTGATGTAAATATGCTCAACAGGCAAGACAATTATGTGGCCGAACATCATTTTAACAATTATTCGTATTGTCTTATAATTAATCCGGCTGAAAATGCCGGCTGTCCATGAAAAAGGAGTTTTCTGGAATGAAAAAGATTTTCAAATTATTTGGGATAGCTGTGTGTGTAGCAGTAATCGGACTTCTTGCAGCAGGTTGTAGCAACAATGTGCTGTCAGACGACATCCCTGATGATCCAGATGACTACCCTACTGCCCCAGAGCACATGCCTGCTGTTATTACAATAACTACACAACCAAGTCTAAAAACAAGTGTAGGAGTTGGAGGAAGTGACATTCTGAATGTGGTGGCAAGAATTATAGAGGGTGCGGAGCATAGTTACCAATGGTTCCGCAACGACGTTAACAGCAATGTTGGTGGTACTGAAATAATCGGAGCAACAAGCGCAAGTTTTACTATACCCACGAATCTCTCTACAGGTATGCATTTTTATTTTGTCGAAGTTAGGGCAACCAGCGAGGACGAGGCAGTTTCTTTCCGCTCTAGCGTGGCAAGGGTTGTGGTGGGGACACTGCCTATACTCCCTATAGAGATGGTGTTGGTGCATGGTGGTACTTTTATGCTGGGCAGGGAGCTTGGACCTGTTGGCACCGTTACATTTGACATCGTTCGAACTGGCACCGTTGATACAGCTCATGTGTCTACAGTAACACTAGAAGGTTTTCGCATAGGCAAGTTTCAGGTAACCCAAGCGCAGTTTGAGACAGTGATGACAGGGAATACCAATGGTATCAATTCCAATCCAATCAATCCAAGACCAAGTTGGTTTTGTTATAGGCATCCATATCTTAGGGACCCCGCTGTATGCGAAATTCCGGACAGGCGGCCTGTTGAGAGAGTAAGTTGGTATGATGCAATAGTATTTTGTAATAGATTGAGTATTATGGAAGGTCGTAGCCCTGCGTATCGCTTTCCGATTCACTGGCCTGATCCAAATCCTGATAACCCTGCTCATTGGTCTACTAATCCTGCTGTTTGGGGACCTGTACCCACAACCTGGAAGTCACCAACTGATGATCCAGACGAGGAAAATCCATTGAGAGCTAGATGGGATGCTGTTAGGATAGTTCCCGGTGTTAATGGTTTTCGTTTGCCGACCGAAGCGCAGTGGGAATTTGCAGCAAAGGGAGGTAATACTACACCCAATAACTTTACATTCTCTGGGAGCAATAATCCTAATGCTGTAGCGTGGCACTGGGGTAACAGCGGAGGCAAAACCCGTGAAGTTGGACGTTTGGCTTCTAATGGTTTGGGAATATACGATATGAGCGGGAATGTTTGGGAGTGGTGCTGGGACTGGCATGCTGCTTACACAACTGGTGCAAAGACAAATCCTGAGGGCCCTCCCTCGGGGACTACTCGCGTGGCACGCGGTGGAAGGTGGAATAGTTCAGCTGCAGGCACGCGTTCTGTTGCTAGATACGGCCTCACTCCGACCGTTCAGGATAAATTCATTGGTTTTCGCGTTGTTCTTCCCGAATAGGCTTGTGGAGCAAAGGTTAATCTATGCATAAACCTTCGGGCAACATTTTATTACCCTTAGTCTGATGCTAATGAACTTTGCTCTTAAACCAGATGTATCCGGGAAGTAAAGTAAATACTGTTTTCTTATAACGCTATAGACAATAGTGGAATAGAGTTGTTATATTTACTCAAAAGGAGTCAGATATGAATCTTCACAAAAGCGAAGCTTATAATAATATAGTTATTGCCGGAGTAGGCGGGGTAGGGGGCTACTATGGTGGAATGATTGCTTTGAATATTACAAGCAATTACAAAGATAAGAGAAATATTGTTTTTATAGCGCGTGGCGAACATCTTGCAGCGATTCAGAGAAAGGGCCTTACAATAAAAGCATTTGGCGGAGAGCCAGTAATATGTACACCAAATGTTGCAACACATAAAGTATCTGATCTTAACATGATAAATCTTCTTATAGTTGCAGTAAAAAGTTACGACCTGCATCTAACACTGAATTCGTTTAAAGATAAAATAATGACTGACACAGTAATAGTGCCTCTTCTTAATGGCGTGGGCATTGATGAAAGAATAAGAAAAGTAATTACAAAAGGGATAATCCTTCCAAGTTGTACATATCTTTCTTCTAAAATAGAAGAGCCAGGCGTAGTAAATATGATGAGTGATATTGCAAAGATTGTTATAGGGCCAGACCCTCTTAATCCTGGTTATGACAAAGAAGAGATAATAGCTTTTTTCAAAAGTATGGGTATTAAAATCACTTGGGCAGAAAATCCTCAAGTTGCTATTTGGCAAAAATTTATGTTTATAGCGCCTGCTGCCTTAATAACTGCTGCCAATAATACTACAATAAATGGTATTGTTCAAAATGAAGATTATAAAAAAGACTATTGCGATATAATGGCTGAGATAAGAAAAATTGCAGAAAAGAAAAATATAATTCTGCCTGAGGATGCAGAGGCTAAATCTTTAAAAATAGCTGAAGAAATCAACAAAAATGCCAGAACATCATTTCAGCTTGATGTTGAAAATAAAAAGCCAAAAACAGAAATAGATTTATTCGGCTATGATATAGTAAGAATGGGAAAAGAGACCTCTGTAGATACGCCTGTTACCGAGAAATTGTTATCAAAAATTAAAGTATAATCAACAATCTCACCTTGTAGATGGCCTGCCAACAGGTGCGTGGCAGGCATAGGGTAGGTATATTACGCAAGCTCGCAGCGGAATAACCGCAAAAAATTATCTTTTATATTAATAATAAAACTATTAATATCTTCTCCACGTTGTTCTGCAATAAACTTATAGGTATAACCAATAAATGCAGGATTATTGGGAACAGTTCTTACTTGCTGCGGCGAAAGATACGGGGAATCTGTTTCCAAAAGGATTGATGAAACAGGAATTTTTTTAGCAGCCTCCTGGATCGCTGTATTTTTTTCATACGTTACGTTACCTGCGAAAGATATATAAAATCCCAGGTCAATGCATTTTGAGGCAAAGCTGTAATTCGAAGAAAAACAATGTATTATCCCGCCCCTTGAAGGCGCTTTTTTCTTTAAACTATTAAGAATTTCTTTATCTGCTTCCCTGTTGTGAACAACTATGGGCAGGTCAAATTTTTGCGCGATTTCAAGCTGTTTTTCAAAAAGGAAAATTTGCCTTTCCGGTGTTCCATGCTTCCAATGCCAGTCAAGACCTGTTTCTCCTACTGCGATAAGCTTGTTTGTTGCTTTTGCATCAATTATTTGAGTTTCAAGAACTTCTGTCATTTTTTCAAGTTCTTCGATCTGATTCTCTGCTTTCCCAGGGCTAATACCAGAGGTTATAAAAAGATTTGTATGCTCCAGCGCAAATTTAAGCCTTGTATCATAATTGAAAATGCCTGTAGATATATCAACTACTGCCTTCATCCCCTGGTCAAAGCAATTTTTAAGCAATTTTGCTGGATCAAGCCCTTTTTTTATCATTTCGATATAGTGAAAATGAGAATCTATCATTCCGGGCAGCAGTGGTGAATCTTGTATCATTTGAATCTCTACTATTATTATATACCATACTTCGAGGATTTGTTAATTAAATATTTTTTTATAAGCAAGGCTGCGCATTGCTATTATTGTATTTACCTAAATCCAATAATTTAAATATAATAGATAATAATGAGCAAAAAAATAAGCAGCGATGAGATGGAAAAAGTAGCTGAAAAAATAAGAAAAAAATATAACGATATTATCGTATCATATATGCTTAGTCCCCGTATAAAAGAGGGCTTTGATGATAGATATAATGAAATAAAAAAGTATGGGGTTGACCCTCTAAGATTTTTTAATGATGAAATAACTGCTCTAAAAGATATCGAGCAGAAAGAAAAAGAAAAAATAAATAAGGCAGCAAAAAACAAAAATATTGAACATAATGAAAATAACAATAAAGAAACAGACAAAAAAGATTTTGCAGATAAAGTCATAGAGCAAATATTTAAAAAAATTGAAAAATATCCAACTTTTTTTATTCATCAAAATGCAAATAAAGAAATTGAAAAACTTTTTGGCGCTCTTATAGATTTTGACAAAAATATGTGGAAAGAATATGAGAATATTGCAAAAAAGTATAGGGTCATTAAGTACGATCTTGCCTATATAAATCTGGAAAAAATGCTTAATAATTTTACGAGGATATTTTCCGGAAACGTTACTGTGCGCCTTTTAAACTATAAAAATATGCTGAATTCCCCTTTTTCCAAAACAAACAATATTGATAAAGAAGAAAAAAGCTGTATTATGGAATCTGCTTTTCTTATTAAGATGCTTATGGATACAGCAAATGGGCTTATTGATTACCCCCATATTCTTAAAGAGGAAAAAGAAAAACTTCAAAAACTTATCAATTATCTTGATATAATGCTCGATGATTTTCGCTTAAAAGATCTGCTACTGTTTAGGAATAAAAAATGATGCATGTGGGGCTGCCATTACTTATCGGACAGCCCCACATGGTTTCTACAGACCAGTATTATGGGTTATGGACTGCATCACTATTGACTCTGCCAAATGTGTGCCCGCCTGTAGGTACAATATGCCAGTCATACTTTGTGTTTGTATCATCAGATTTGCTGTTTCTGTTAATCGAACGTGTTGCTGTTGAAAGACTGGGGTTAATACAATCTTCCGGAGTTATTTGATCTCCCTCGAAAAACCACCCGTTTTTTTCAGCAATACATTCTGCTCTATGGAGCATATTTGTAGACCCAAAGCCCCTGTAACGTACATCCGAAGAAGAAGTTCTGTTGCTGTATAAAACCGCATCAAGAAGAGTGCCTCCGGGCGATGAAAAAATAGTAATAGCGCCATTGTTGGTAGATAGCCCTCTGCCACCCCTTACCCAGAAATCTCTTGCATACGGAGTGGCGCCACGCCCTCCAGATACATCTTTTGCCCCTGTTTCATCTATTTCTTCGGGGATTCCTTGTGGCCTTGTGTGTATCACAATGTATTCTCCTGCAACAACTTCAAATGGAGGAAAAATCAGTTCCTGATCATTTATACACCCACAGCCTGCATAATATACAACTCCTGCCATGTTCCCCCCTTTAGTTATGAATAACTCAATTTTCTCCTGATGGTTTGTGCTATTAGCTGTAGCAAATTCATTTATAAGAATACCCGGTATCCTTGGATTAAATCCAAAAAACGTTTTACTAAAAGAGAGGGAGTTTCCATGACCATCTTTTACCCTCCCTTTTATAAAATACTCTTTTCCAGGGGACTGCTCTTCTGAAAATCTTACGAATACAGATCTGTCATTCATTTCACAATAGATATCTCCTAAATGTGGGGTTATCTCAAAAGAAGATGAAGATGCAATAACTTCTTTTGAAAATATGAATTCGATTGTGCTGCTTTCAGTAATTTTAAATCCTATTATTTTGGGAGCAGCCATATTATGGTCCAATTCTGTTGTTCTTGACTCTACTGGAGCGCAAGAGTATAAAATTAATAAAGAAACAAAAATAACAATACAAAAAACTGTTCTATACATAAATATCTCCTATGACGATATTTATGTAACTGTTAATTGTGTAAATTGATTCAATATAAAAGGCTGTTAATATTTTAGACACACTATGAACAGCCAACAGGGGTGAGGTTATATGTCAGATATTGCACTTTTTGAGAAATATGGAACAAGTTTTGTTAATAATGAGATTATCTTTAAAGAAGGCGAAGAAGGTAATCAAATGTATATAATACAGGAAGGATCTGTAAAAATATCAAGAGTTATTGGTACTGTAGAACATACAATCGATATTCTCAAAAAAGGGGATTTTTTTGGGGAAATGGCTATTGTAAGCAGAATTAAAAGAACTGCAAATGCAACTGCTATCGGAAATGTGCAGCTTCTTGCATTTAATAGAGAAGGGTTTATTCAAATGATTGAAAAAAATGCAAAGATAGGTCTCAATATTATTGATAGGCTGTGTAGAAGGCTTGAACATGCCAATACGCAAATAAAAAGGCTTGTTAAAAAAGACATAAAAAGCCTTATTGCAATGAACCTCTATTATCTTATTCAGGGAAAAGAAATAGATGTAAATAATCTTCATTATGACAGAACTACACATAACATTGCCCAAAATATGGAATTACCTTTAAAATTAGTGCAGGAGAAATTCATAGATTTTGAAAAGGAAGCAGTAATCACCATATCTGATAATAAAATAATTATAAATAATATAGATAAACTAAAAGAATAAATGTAATATCTTTTTGTTAAATCAAAAGAAGAAGGTTGAATAATGTGCGGAATAGTTGGATATTGCGGAAGTAAGCCTGCATCCGGGATCTTGCTCGAAGGGTTAAAAAGGCTGGAATACAGAGGATACGATTCAGCAGGTATATGTGTAGGGACTGATACTGGATTCAAAGTTATTAAAAAAACAGGAAAAATAAGAGATTTAAAAGCAATAGTTTCTGAAAACTCTTTTGGCCGCAATGGTATAGGTCACACAAGATGGGCAACCCATGGCGGAGTTACAGATGAAAATGCCCACCCGCACACAGATTGTACTGGAAAAATATCTTTGGTTCATAACGGTATTATTGAAAATTATAATCAGCTTAAAGATAAACTCGTTGCAAAAGGGCATATTTTTAAGTCAGAAACCGATACAGAAGTAATTGTCCATCTTATTGAAGATCTATATGCAGGGGATCTTACGCAAGCTGTAAGAGAAGCCATAAAACATCTTAAAGGGACATATGGAATAGTTGTTATGCACTATGATAACCCCAATTTACTTGTGGGAGCAAGGAATGGATCCCCATTGATCCTTGGAGTTGGCGAGAACGAAATGTTTATTGCATCAGATGTAAATGCAATGATTTCATATACCAAACAGGTTGTGTATCTTGAAGATGGTGAAATTATTACTATCAAGCCAAATGAATATAAAATATCTGATTTTCATGAAAAAGATATATCTAAGCCTGTAAATGAAGTGGATTGGGAATTTGAATCCTTTGAAAAAGGGAAGTTCGGACACTTTATGATAAAAGAGATATTTGAGCAAAAAGAGTCTGTTGTTCGTGGAATGGCAGGCAGGCTTGATCTTAATCTTGCAACAGGACATTTGGGCGGGCTTAACATGACAAGCAGCGAGCTTCTTAATATCGAAAGGGTAATAATTGTTGCAGCAGGAACTTCTTTTCATGCTGGCCTTGTTGCTTCATATCTTTTGGAATCGCTCGCGAGAATTCCTGCATCTGCGGAGCTTGCATCAGAATTAAGATACAGGAATCCCATTATTCAGAAAAACGCTCTTTACTTTGTTGTGTCGCAATCAGGAGAAACAGCAGATACGCTCTATGCAATGCGGGAATTAAAAAGAAAAGGGGCAAAAGTTCTTGGAATATGTAATGTTGTAGGTTCTACGATCGCGCGAGAGACAGATGGCGGAGTTTATATTCACTCAGGGCCTGAAATCGCTGTTGCATCAACAAAAGCATTTACATCGCAGCTTGTTGCCATGTATATATTTACTTTGCTTATGGCAAGAATGAGAGATATGTCTTTTGAAGCTGGGTGCGAGTTTGTAAAGCAAATGACTTCTCTTCCGGATGTTATTGAGAAAGCATTATCCAAAGCTGATGAGATAAAGGATCTTGCAAAAAAATATAGTTTTGCCAGAAGTTTTCTTTTTCTTGGCAGAGGTATAAATTATCCTGTTGCAATGGAAGGCGCTCTAAAGCTTAAAGAAATATCATATATCCATGCAGAGGGATTTAGCGCTGCGGAAATAAAGCATGGCCCTATTGCTCTGATTAATGAAGAGACGCCATCGCTTTTTCTTGTTCCGAATGACAGGTTAAGGGAAAAAATAATTTCAAGTTTGAAAGAAGTAAAAGCGAGAAAAGGGAAAGTTATAGCTATTGCAGCAGAAGGGGATACAGAAGTTGCCCAAATAGCTGATGATGTAATTACTGTTCCTCATGTTTCTGAGCATATATACCCTTTTGTAATGACTGTACCTCTTCAGCTTTTTGCTTATTATATGGCGTGTGAACTGGGCAGGGATGTTGATCAACCCAGAAATCTTGCAAAGAGTGTTACTGTTGAATAAAAAAATTATCAGGCTTGTTTGCCTTGCCAGCCAAATGAGGTGATTCGTTGCTGCAAAAATTAAAAATTTGGTCAGTTATTTTATTTTTTTTAGTATTAAGTATAAATTCTCTTGAAGCGCGAGGCAGGGCATTTCTTGGCTCCGGACCTTTTTTATCCGAAGCTATGCCAGGTATAGGGGCTAACTCTATACAGGGATTTCGTGGTGTTTATATGCTTCCTGCAGAAAGTCCAGAGTCAGCTCAAACTTCTATAACTGTTTATTTTGCCCAGACAGCTATTTCTGTTTTTGACACATGGAGAACAGTGGCTTCATCCCCATTTACAATATATGCGACAGAATCAGAAACAGTTTATGTTTATGTTCATGCCCGAAATTGGTCGTTTTTTATAGATTTTCAAAAAGTAGAAAATATAAATCTCTATTTTGCGGAAGATGTTATAAGGCAGATGATTTTTTTTGCAGGAGATGGCAGTAATTTTATTAATTCTTCATTTCCCGCATTCGTGGAATTTTAAAAAAAATTATGATTTGTTCAGTTATAAAAAAAGATTATCCTAATTTATCAAAAATCTGGGAAAAAGCAGCAAAAGATACCTCTGATTTTCTAAAAGTAGAAAATGTTGAATTTTATAGAAAATATAAGATGCCTTACTATTTTGATCAAATATCTTTTTTTGCCTATATAGACCAAAAAGGGAAAATGAAAGGGTTTTTAGGGGTATCAAAAGAAAAAATAGAAATGCTCTTTGTAGATGATAAATCCAGAAGAAAAGGCATTGGGAAAAAGCTCATGGATTTTGCTATTAATAATTTAAAAATCTGTAAAGTTGATGTAAATGAGCAAAATAAGAATGCAGTCTTATTTTTTAATTCCTTGGGATTTAAAGTAATTGGGAGCTCAGAAACTGATAAAGAAGGAAAAATCTACCCTGTATTGTGTTTAGAAAAATCAGTGTCATAATTGCCCCTGGCTGGAGTTAATTATCTTTATTAATCAACTGAGCGAGAGTCGCGACACCGCGCTGGTTTAGCCATAATTCTTTATTAATAAAAATTTATCCCGATAATTAAATTATGAGAAAAGCTATTTCCATAATTTTATTTTTTACTTTGATATGCAATCTCTATTCGCAAAACAACCCCACCCTGAGCGCTCTTGTTATAGTGCCTGAAGATGTTGTGATTGATGAAGGGTATGGCGGATACCATTTATGGGTAAAAGCCAAAGAAGGTCTTGGCTCTGTAATGATAACAGAATCTACAAGAGATGCTACAATGACTCATCCTGTTTATAGCCTTAGGGCATTAACCTGGAATCCAATAAATGGAAATGAAAGAAGAATTCTTGACGGAGAAGTAATAAGTCGCGATAGAAACCTCTTTTTCCTTATAGATTCAACACCAGAACCGCATGAAAAATTAGGTATGGCTTTTCATATATTTATACCATATGTAACTGAATTTGGATATCCATGGAGCAGGAACGGTGAGGTTTCTGTAGCTCCAGGAACATTTCTTAATCTAAGAACTTTTGAAAAACAATTTGGAGATTACACAGGCGCTTTTATGGATAATCCATTTATTCTGGACGTTATCCAGCTTCCTGTTTCTATGGTGCGGCCTGTGCTTCCAGATATATATATGCAAGATGCAATTGATGATTTTACAGAAATTGCAGAGAGAACACAGGGCGAAATTGTGTTTTCTACTCAGGAAACACTTTTGGATGATATAGAAGAAACTATTGGAAAGTTTTCCGGACCTTCGATTGATTTGGTTTTCGCAATAGATACAACTGAAAGTATGCTGCCTCATTTTGGACCCCTAAGAAGAGGATTTGGGCGACTTTTAGAGGATAGTATAAAAAATTATGAGCAATATAGAATAGGGCTTGTGTTTTTTAAAGATTATCATGATGAATACCTTACAAGAGCGCACCAATTTACAACTGATATTTCGATAATAAGAAGGCATGTGGAAGCTAAAAGACCAAGGGGCGGCGGCGACAGGCCGGAAGCTGTATTTGAAGCTTTGTATGAAGCGCTTACAGCATTTCCATGGGCAGCAGATGACAAAGTAATAATTCTTATAGGCGATGCGCCTGGACACCCCAGACCACGAGGCAGAATTACCAGAGAAATGGTATATGCAGAAGCTGCTAACAGGGGAGTGACGATCCATACAATATTATTGCCGCCATGATGAGTCGAGGCAGCAAAAGCTGGTATCCATACTGTATTGATCTGAATCCCAGCTTTTCAACGGAATGATGTTTCCAATGGGATGATGGGCTGTGTGGGGTTGGTTATCTTCCTGCTCTTCTTCCGTACTGTCTTTGATCTATTGTTTCAAGGATTCTTATTGAGAGTACTCTTGGCCATTCGTTAAAATGGATGCTTTCGGGTGTTTCATATTGGGCAAGTATTGATTCAAACCTTCTTCTGGCTTCATCATAGTGCCTTCTTTTAAAATGTATAAAAGCAATCTCATATTCAGCTTCTATAATTTTTCCCCGCATATCCGGAAATCTGTTGATAAATTCTTCATAATAAAAAAGAGCTGCTCTGTGGTTTCCCCAATCAACCATTGCAGTTTGAGCAAGTCTAAAAAACTCTTCGGGGAGTAGGTCATCTGGTATTTCTCTGGGTACGCTCCTGCAGCCAGCTATTATAAAAATAATGATTAGTAAAAGCGCTATATATAATTGATCTTTTTTGAATTTCATTTTTGCCCTATTTTTCACTTTTTATTGGTATAACTCGTCTTTTATTGGGAGGGTGTTTTTAAGCTCTTTGATATATTCTTTAGGTTCTCCCATAGGTATATAAGCGTCACAATGAGGAAGGCTCCGTCTGGCTACTGTAAAGTATTTATAAAATTTTTCTCCGCCAAGTTTTTTTACCCATTTTCCAGCAGAACATCTTACCCTAAGGTAATATTGAACCCCATTTCCTTCGGGCGTCTTGACAATTTTGCAATTACAACAGTTTGCGCAATATATCTTGTCCGATGAGTATACTTCGTCTTGAGAGAAACTTTCACTATCCTCAATTTCGACATATTCCATCAGCTTCTCCTTTATTCACGTTAAAATAATAGCATAATCATCTTTTTGGCGTCAATAGTATTAGGTTAGGATTGAACCAGCTATTTTATACATAATACTTAAAATATTTCTTCGTGCTCATCCATAATATGGATATAAACGATTTTGCTTTTTACAAAATCAAATGCATCAATTTTTGCTATGGCTTTACGCATATTTTCTTCTTTTACTTTATGGGTGATGATTATAACAGGCACATAAGCTCCTGTTATTTGCTCCCCTGCTGTTTCTTCTACCAACTCTTTTTGAAGAACGCTCGATATGCTTATATCATTTTCTGCAAAAACCGATGCGATTTTTGAAAGAACACCAGCGCAGTCTTTTGCATTGATCCTTAGATAGTATCTTCCTTTTCCTTCTCCATCAGGAAGCAGTGGAGCTGGTTTTGTTTTATCGGGCCATATTGGGAGAGTTGAGAAAGTTTTTTCTGCTGTTCCCAGGAATACACTTATAATATCTGATACAACCGCAGAAGCTGTAGGAGAACCGCCTGCTCCCCGTCCATAATACATTGAGTGGCCAAGAGCATGGCTATACAAGCTTATTGCATTAAAAGAGCCTGTTACCCACGCAAGAGGGTGTTCTTTTCGTATAAATGATGGCGCAACTCTAATTGCAAGCTTTCCATCAACAAGTCTTGCCATTGCAATAAGCTTTATTATATAACCCAATTCTTTTCCTGAGTTGATGTCAAGCAGGTCAAGTTTATCAATACCTGAAACAGGTATTGAGTCAACATCTATCTGCATTCCAAAAGTTATTGAACTTAATATCGCGAGTTTGTGGGCAGAATCCATTCCCGACACATCAAGTGTAGGATCAGCTTCGGCAAGCCCTTTTTCCTGAGCTTCTTTAAGAGCTTTTTTATATGAAACCCCATTTAAAGTCATTTCTGTAAGGATATAATTACACGTGCCATTTACTATTCCATAGAGAGCATCTTGTTTATTTGCTATAAGTCCATCATAAATAGCTCTTATTATTGGAATCCCGCCACCGCAAGAGGCTTCAAAAGATATAGATACCTTGTTTTTTCTGGCAGCAGCAAATAACTCTACTCCATGCATTGCCAATAGCGCTTTATTTGCTGTAACAAGATGTTTTTTTGCATTTAATATTTTTAGGGCTGCATTTTTTGCAAATGTTGTTCCACCTACCAACTCAACAACAACTGCAACTTCCGGATCCTCAAGAACTTCGTCCAGATTGCTCTTAAAAAGAGAACTGTCAAGATTGAGTTCTTTTGCGCGCGCAAAGTTAGTATCGATAATATATTTCAGGAAAAAAGTGAGATTTGTCCTTTTTTTTAAGAAGTCGATATCTTGTGTAAGAAGCTTTGCAGTGGCGCCACCTACAACGCCGCATCCAAGAATAGCTATAGCTTGTTTTTTTACTCTGTCCATAATACTACCCTCTTTTATTATGCTTATAGAATTAAATAAACTGAAATCCTAATTACTTTTTTATGCGATTAATATAATTATAAAACGTTATTCCGTCAGCGGGCTTTATACCTTCTGCTCATCCTATTATATTTAAGAGTTGGCATGAATGTCAAGCTACGCGCAGGGCTTATCTTTTACCTTTGCAATGTTAAGGTGTAGAAAAATGTGATATCTGCAGCTCTGGCCCCGTCAACGGTTGTAAATGGAAGAACAAGTTCTGTTGGAACATCTCTCCCTCTGAAAGGTCCCATAAATACAAGATACCCTGTTTGCGTTCCATACCCTCTGATAGTTGTTATATGTGGAAGCATGAACTCTTGTGCAACTTGATTTTCTCTTAATATGTACCTTCTTTCAGCATGTTCTTCGATTTTCGCTTCCATATCAGATCTGCTCATAGGGGCAAATCTTCTATCACCAAAATGGAGCTCAACACGCCTGTTATCGAGTCTTATGGGCGCGCTTTCTGTATTTGTAATTGTAAGCTCAAGAACTATCATTTTCACAGGGGTAACAGCGAAATCTGGTGGGATAAATGGATTTGCCCTAAAACCATGTCGTTTTGTAATATCGATCAAATTCAAGTGAAGACACTCTACAAGGATTCCATTTTGTTCTGCCTCCTGTTTTGCAGGCTCTGTTGATGTAAGATGTGGTCTTGTGGTGTCGCATGATGAAATTAGTAATAATAGGATAAAAATCAGTGAAAAAGCAGTATATAGCCTGAAAGCAGATTTGGTTGTAAAAAAATGTTTCATTGGAACCCTCTTTTATTATTTTCTATAACAGTATCTTTAATATTTTTTTTTGTCAAATTATGAATCAAGTCAAATAATTAGCTTGTTAATATTTTTATAAAAACGGAGGTAAAAATGAATAATCTTAATTCAATACTTGTAGAAGGGAATCTTACAAAAGATCCTGTTTTTACAGAAAACACTAAAGGGACATCTATCTGTTCATTCTCTATTGCAACAAACAGGTATTATAAACAAGAAGATGAATATCAGAGCGAAGTTTCATATCTGGATGTTGAAACCTGGGCAAAACTGGCAGAAGCGTGCAGAGATCATCTTACAAAGGGCAGGGGCGTGCGTGTTGTAGGCAGAGTCAAGCAGGATAGATGGATGGATCAAGGAGGTAAAAACAAATCAAAAGTAAAAATAGTTGCTGAACATGTGGAATTTAAGCCTTTTAAAAAAAATGATGAAGCAAAAGAGGGGGCAGATGAAGCAAAAAATGAGTTAATAGAAGTAGAAGAAATGTAAAACCTTCCCCGCCGCAAGGCGGGGGTGAGGTGAAAAGGCAACAAATATAGTAGTCAAAAATATCGTTATTTCAGCTATTCAGCTATCTGATTATTGCTGGGAGGTATACCAAATTTTAAGCTAGATTATTTATAAGGCAATGCGTATACTTGACTAACTGTTATTTCAAAAGTATGATATTTACTATATAAGTTGCCGAAGTGGTGGAATTGGTAGACACAGAGGACTTAAAATCCTCCGACCCCTCAAAGGTTGTTCCGGTTCAAGTCCGGTCTTCGGCAATATTTTGCTTTTTCACATAAAAATATAAGGTAAGTTTTGCCTGATCCTATTTGTTGAATTGCGAATTTTGTTTATATAAAATCGCTCCCGAAAAATAAATATATAGGAGGGAGTCCTGCCTGAAAAATCTTATAAAATAAACGAAATTGCTGCGCGGACTCGTTTTTTAAACACTATATTTATTGTTGTTGCCTTATTTTTGTTCTTATTGGTGGCTCTTTTTTTTATTAGTGAAATCAATAGGCGTGATTCTGAAAACAGGGCGCTTTTATATTCTATCAGGGCAGCAGACAAATTCCATTCTCATCTAATCTACGACCTCGCTCTTGTACAAAAAATAGCCCATTCAAATACCGTGCTCAATTGGTTTACTGACGAGAGAGACAATGAGAAAAAACTTGCTGCTTACCATGATATAATGGGCTATTTTAATGTATTTGAAGATGGTTATTTATACTTTGTAATCAATGAAACTTTAAATAAATACTATATAAGTAACGAATTGATTTTTTCTGACTTTCTCCCCTTTGCCAGGCTCAACCCGGTAAGTAGAGACGATTTTTGGTATTTTGAATCTATTGAAAATGAAAGTGATTACTTATTGGAAATCGGCGTTGATAAAAACACGAATATATGGAAATTATGGATCAATCACAAGATCAAAAAAGATGGAGAAATATTGGGTGTATTGCGTTCAGTATTGCCCATTCAAAGTTTGTTCGATGATATGTTTTTCCATCATGTCAATAAAGATAACTGGGGGTATATTATTGACAAACATGGCGCTGTTATTAAAGGAAGTATCTATTCTGAAAATTTCAACAGAGAAGAAAGACGCTATATTCATGATGTACTCAATTATCCTGCTCTTGTTTCTGTGATTGAAAGATATCTCAAAAATATAGACAGTTATTTTATTGATAATGATGCGCAGGCTAGAGTTGTCAAGTTGACGCGATGGGGGAATAGATATGCAGCGCTCTCTCCGGTAACTGGTTCAACATGGTCGATCGTTATCTTCTACAACAGTAAAAGTCAGACAGGGATTTCCGATATAGCCAAGCTTATTCCATTTTTGCTCCTGATGCTGTTTGTATTGATTCTGTACACTTCTGCCAGAAGTATGATAATAAAGAAGCATATTTTCTTGCCATTGAATACTATGCGGGAGAGTATATCTGAATCCAAAACAGGCAATACAGCTATCTATGGCGTGGATCGCGATGATGAAATCGGTATGTTGGCGCGGAGTATTAAGGAAATGCAGGATTCCATAATAGCACAGTCCGATGATATCCGCAAAGCATATGATTTTACAAGACTGGTTCTGGATGAAATGCCGCTTTGTTTCCAATTGTGGGACAAAAATTTAAAAATATTGGATTGTAACACCGAAGCTGTAAAGACCTTCTTTTTGAATAGTAAGCAGGAATTTATCGAGAAATTTTGGAATTTTAACCCTACTTATCAACAGGATGGAACACTTTCATCTGAAAGAGTTACCACATATATGAAAAAAGCATTCGAGAAAGGCAAGTGTAATTTTAAATGGATCCACAGATTACCGGACAATACTCTGTTGCAGATGGATGTTCATCTGGTTCGCCTTAGTATGGAAGATGATTATGTTGTTGTTAGTTATGCAAAAAATCTGCAGGAATATTATCGAATAATAAAAGAGATACAACGGCAGGATAGCTTATTAAAAACAGTGAACAGCGCTTCTACCATACTGCTTCAATCAGAGCCCGAAGAATTTGAAAGTAATTTACATAATTGTATGGGAATGATAGCTCACGTTGTACACGCAGACCGCATATCCATCTGGAAAAGTCAAATAGTTGATGAAGATCTGTGTTGCAAAAAATTATATGAATGGTCTGGAACCACTGATTTGGTGCAAGGCAGTGATTTAATCCCTTACAAAAATGTTCCGGGTTGGCAGGAAACATTGTCAAATGGGCTTTGCATAAAAAACATAGTGCGTGATATGCCGCCTAAGGAACAGGCCTATCTTCTTCCGCAAGGTATATTGTCCATTTTAGTGGAGCCGGTGTTTGTGCGGGATAAGTTTTGGGGTTTTGTTGCTTTTGATAACTGCCATGCTGAGCGGATATTTACCGAAAGTGAAGAATCTATCCTGCGCTCCGCAAGTCTTTTAATTACCAATGCACTGTTGCGCAGTGAAATGACTTTGGACATCCGCGCCAGTTCTATACAACTGGAATCAGCTCTTAAAAAAGCGCAGGAAGCAAACAACGTTAAAAATAATTTTTTAGCTAATATAAGCCATGAAATGCGTACCCCGCTTAATGCTGTAATTGGTTTGGCAAGGATAATTCTTACTGACAATTTGCAAAAAGATGAGTTTCAGCCAATTATTGAAAAGATATATAAATCAGCAGTAGATCTTCTTGCTTTGATCAACGACATTCTGGATATTTCAAAAATCGAAGTAGGCAGGCTTACGCTTATTTTGGCTGAGTACGACCTCATCAGTCTGATAAATGATTCTATTATCCAAAGCAGTATACACCTTGAGGGAAAGCCTATCAAGTTTGCTCTGGATGTAAGAGAGGACCTTCACGTTGCCCTTTGTGGAGATGCAACCCGTATTAAGCAGATCTTAAATAATCTTTTGTCTAATGCTTTCAAATACACCAGGAAAGGGGTAGTAAAGCTGAGCATAAGCGATGAACGTGATGGTGATAATTCCTGGCTTACAATTTGTGTTCGGGATACTGGTGTTGGTATTCGGGAGGAAGATATTGGCTCTTTGTTTAAAGAATATTCTCAGATTGAGCTGGAATCTAATCGTAAAATAGAAGGGACAGGTCTAGGGCTTTCGATCACGAAAAAAATAGTGGAGATGATGGGCGGTACTATTTCCGTGGAAAGCGAATATGGAAAAGGTAGTGTCTTTACTGTAAGGCTTATGCAGAAGCTGGTAAGTGATAGCACATTAGGTCCGCAGGCAAAGGAAAAGCTGGAAAATTTTTGTTATGAAACCAATAAATATGATTTGGATTTTAAGACAGAATACATTAAGCTGCCCTACGCCAGAGTGTTGGTGGTAGATGATGTGATGACCAATCTTGACGTAGCCAAGGGTATGATGAGTCCCTATGGTATGCAGATTGACTGTGTAACCAGTGGCCAAAGCGCAATTGATGTTATTCGCAATGAAAAAGTAATATACGATGCTGTATTCATGGATCATATGATGCCCGAAATGGATGGAGTGGAAGCTGCCAGAATAATTCGGGAAATTGGAACAGAATACGCTAAAAATGTGCCTATAATAGCTCTTACTGCCAATGCTGTTGTAGGAAGTGAAAAAATGTTTTTAAGCAAAGGTTTTCAGGCTTTTATATCCAAACCAATTGAAATGGAGCGCCTTGACGCAGTTATTATGGAGTGGCTGTGGAATAAGGAAAAAGATGCAGAGCTGGCAGCGAATATTGATCAACGTATTGGGGATGAAAAAACAGATTTGGATATTCGCAGCAAGCAGGATAGTAACGTTATTCCGGGCAGGAATAGCGAAATTGACAGGTATAGGGTAGGCAATACTATTGCTGGTATTGATATGGCCAGAGGGATAATGCTTTTTGAAAACAGCGAGGCGAATTTTCAAAAAATCCTGCATTCATTTGCAGTAAATACCAGGCCGCTTCTTGAGATAATTAAGGATGTGGATGAAAATAGTCTTGATGAATATGCTGTGGCTGTTCACGGGATAAAGGGTTCTGCACGCGGTATATGCGCAAGTATTTTAGGTAACAGGGCAGAGGGTTTGGAAAATGCTGCCAAGGTCGGAGATTTAGAGCTTGTGAAAGCCATCAATCCTTATTTTCTTGAAAATGTACTTCAGCTTATTGCAGATATTGAGAACTATTTGGATAAAGTGAAAGTGGTAAGCAATAAGCCTAAAAAGGAGAAGCTGGAAAAGGAAGAATTGGCCAGGCTTCTTGTTGCTTGCGAAAATTATAATATCAGCGAAATAGATGCAGTTATGGCAGATATTGAGAGCTACGAATACGAATTTGATGATGGCCTTGCGATCTGGCTGCGGGAGAACGTGGATCAAATGAATTATACAGAAATTATTGAAAAACTTTCATTTTTATAAAACTGGTATTTTATTTCACTGTTATTTTAGCAGTTTTGGCGCAACACCAATGGTACCACCCTTAAGGGTTGAGACATCATTGGTAATGATCATTGCAGAGCTTTCAAGGTTGTGAATTTCATTAATGATTTCTTCACTGCCCTTGCGGTTGGCGAAGATCATAAGCACTGTTTTTTCAGAATCACGGCCTTGAGCATCCATGGTAGTAACTGCGTACCCTTTTTGGCGCAGAGCTCTAACCAATGAGCTGGATTTTTCTTTTGAGATAATTGTCTGGATCAACACCTGCCCCATACCAATGTGACTTTCTATGACAGAACCCAGATAGACCCCAATAGAAAAAGCAATGCTGTACACAATAGCTTTTATTGGCGCTTCGAGTATACCTATGATAACCTTGGTAACAATAAAGACCCACAGCAATACTTCAATAAACGAGAGCACTGTCCCTTGTGTCCTGTGTCCCTTATTTATAAAAATAATCCGCAATGTAGAGATTGCAACTTCAGTGATTTTGAAAATAAAAATAATGAATAATTCAAGGGGGGATGCAGCTGTCAAAAATTTTACAATATGCTCTAGCATAAGAGAAATTATAGCGTATCAAAAAATAAATATCAATGCCTCTTTGCACAGAAGAACTCTGTAGGAGGCTAATTAGTTTTATGAATGACTTTACGAAATACTGGATATTATAGTAAAATAAAATTAATAAGTATGAATAAGAAAAGGATATTTTAATTATGGCAATAGTAGCAGTGAATGTGGTCCCCATAGGAGTTGGACCGAGTGTTAGCAGTTATGTAGCAGCAGCAGAGAAAGCAATTCTGGATCGCCCTAATATCAAGCATCAGGCTGGACCGATGTTTACAACCCTGGAGGGAGATTTAGACGAAATCATGGCTGCAATCCGCGATATGCAGGAAGCGGTTTTTGCAGCAGGAGCTGTACGGGTAGGTACCACTATAAAAATCGATGACCGGCGCGATAAAAAAGCTACTATGGATAGTAAAATGGCTTCTTTGAACGCAAAAATAGAAATTAAGTAGAGCCTGCAGTCTTCGCGCACTGCAGGCTGGCAGCGCGCTCACGGGCACTGCCAGATATCGTATGACGATTGGGAAGTTTTACTCCGAAGCAACTGTTGTCCCTCTTCTTGCTTTTGCTTCATTGATAATGGTTTCTGCGATTTTTCCGGAAATAGGGGAGTAGTGGTCAAACTCAACTTCAAAAGAGCCTGTTCCCGAAGTAATGGATTTTAAATCTATTGCATATTTCAGCAACTCTGCTTCGGGGACTTCTGCCTTTATCTCCTGAATTCCGCCGCCAATAGAATCCTGACCAAGAACTTTGCCCCTGCGCGAACTTAGGTCAGAAAGAACATCACCGATATATTGATCATCACTATAAACAGTAAGTTTCATTATAGGTTCAAGAAGAGTGGGCGAAGCTTTTTCAAGCACAGCTTTAAGACACCCTTTTGCCGCGAGTTTGAATGACATTTCAGAAGAGTCTACATCATGCTCTTTCCCGTCAAAAAGATTTACTTCAATATCTACAACAGGATACCATGCGAGAACCCCTTCCAGCATCCCTTCTGCAATACCTTTTTCTATTCCTGGAATATAACCTTTTGAAACAGCGCCGCCTTTTATTGTATTAATAAAAGAGAGATGTTTTCCCCGCTCAATTGGAGAAATTTCAAAATGCACTTCTCCAAACTGACCGTGCCCTCCGGACTGTTTTTTATGTCTGTAACTGCCCGAAGCTTTTTTTGTTACTGTCTCCCGGTATGCGACTTGAGGAGGTTTTGTGTTGACCTCGATTTTCTGTTTTTCTTTTAATTTATTCAAAATCATATTTATATGGAGCTCGCCCATTCCTGATATTATTGATTCTTTTGTTTCGGAATTAAATTTGATCTGGAATGTTAAGTCTTCTTCCGCAACTTTATGCAGAAACAGGTTTACTTTATCTTCATCCTTTTTGCTTTCCGCAGAGACGCATATTGAATAGATAGGATGTGGAATTCTCATGTGTCTGTATGGCTCTGGATTGTCATGCGTGCGAAGTGTGTCATTTGTAATTGCAGCAGGAAGTTTTATTGCAATACCTATATCTCCTGCGCTAAGTTCTTTAACTTCTTCCAGCTTTTTCCCCAAAGTTGTAAAAATTTTCCCAACTTTTTCTTTTTTGCTTTCACGGGGGTTATACAACTCTGTATCTGTTTTAATAACACCTGTTATAACTTTGATATAAGAAAGTTTACCTGAAAACTGATCAATACTTGTTTTAAAAACAAATAACGATGGAGAAGCAGAAGAATCTATTGTAATTTCTCTTTCGGTTCCATCATCTTTTTTAATGTCCTCTTTTCTTATATTTGGTGTTGGAGATACAGACTCTATAAAATTAAGAAGAGAAGCTATGCCTGAGTTTTGTGTTGCAGTTCCGCAAAGCACAGGGATTATTTTATTGTTGCTTAATCCCGATATAAGTCCGGTAATTATCTCTTCATTTGTAAGTGTTCCGTTTTCAAGATATTTTTCGGTTATTGAATCATCGCCTTCTGCTGCTGCTTCCATCATCAAAGCTTTATATTCTTCTACTTCTTTAGCCATATCTGGAGGAATTGCAGAACTTTCTTCTTTTTTTCCGCTTTCGGGTATTAAATATGCTTTTCCTTCAAGCAAATTTACAATGCCTTTATATGCTGCTCCAACCCCTATAGGAATTGCGATAGGTACAAATGTTTTTTGAAATTTTGTTTTTAAATCATCAAAAGTTGCCTTGAAATCTGCTCTTTCTTTATCGCATTTATTGATAAAGATGAGTCTGGCCATATTTCTTTTATCAAGATTTCTCCACAATTTTATTGTTTCGATTTGGACTCCTGCGTCACACCCTACAACTACCAGCGCAGACTGGCATGCCCTAAAACCAGAGATTACTTCTCCTATAAAGTCACCAGATCCTGGAGTATCTATAAAATTAAGCTTTTTTTTATTCCATTCAATATTTGAAAGAGTAGAATAGATAGAAATTTTCTTTTCAATTTCTTCTTCTGCATAATCGCTTACAGTTCTTCCATTTTCAATTGTTTCAGCTTTGGCTATTTTTCCCCCTGTAAATAAGATATTTTCAAGAAGTGTTGTTTTTCCAGTGCTTACATGTCCAATAATAACTGTATTTTTGATAGAATCGGTAGAATAACTCATATAAGAAGGCTCCTCTGTGCTTTGATGAGATTGTCAATTCAATTTTATAATGATAACTTTGGTATTTTCTGTTGTCAACAAAAATTCTTTGGCAAAAATTCTACGACGTGGGCGCCCATTGAGGATGCTGCCAGGCGATTTTGCGCAACTTGGCGTTCCAGCAGCCATTTTTTTCAATGAAAATGTGAAAAAAGGTTGTTTTTTAAAAATAATCTGTGCTTTTTCGGTAATCTGCGGACTATTTCCCTGCCAGAAGTTACACGTTAAGTTTTTCCAGTAATCTAATTATCTCAAGGCAAAAATGTCTGCTCACTTCTCTTTTTCCTGATTCGGACAGGGAAACATTATGATAATAATCATATTCTTTTTTAAGCCATTCTTTGATTTTTCCATCAAAAACTTTTATTGTCCGAACTGTTTCAAGTATTTTGAATTTTTCCCTGTCTGCAAAGTTAAATGTTACTTTGATTCTGTCTGATATTTCTGCCTGTTTCTTTAAAAGCTCAACTATTGGTGAAAAATCATAAGTTTCAAAAATATGCAGCTTTTTTGAATTTTCCTGCATACCATCTGTTTCTTTTTTTAGAGCTTTGTAACTTGTTACAAGTTTTGATAATATGTCATTTATTGCATCTTTAGAGTTGGTTCTGAAATTTTCCTGTTTATCTGGAGGCAAATTTGGCAAGATTTTTTTAATTGATTCAAGCTCTTTTTTATATTTTTGCACCTGGATAAGTATATTTGTTACATTTTTATTTGATTTTAGGTCTGGCTGCGCTTTTATTTCATCTTGTATTTCTTTTACGATTTCACCAACTTTTGCAACACTATAATTTTTTTCTATTTCATCTTCTTCTTTGTCTTTATCTTGATCGAGCAATACTTTTGGTTTTATAACTTTTTTTGATATTAATCTTTGCAATAATATTACATAAGTAAGGCAATTGATATTATTTGCTACTTCTTTTAATAATGGGATAGCTGTTGAGTCAAAATTTAGCGAATTTATAATGGAAAATGGCTTTTCAAATGCTTTTTTCTTATATTCGATTATACCATCTTCAACAGATTCGTGAAGTTTTAGGATAGTATTCTTTATTTCTACATCACTAAGTTTAAAATAGTCTCTTAAATGTGTAATATTTTCAGTATTTGACTTAATTTCAAACCAGCTACCAATTATTTCTTTTTCAAGTTCTGACATTGTTTAATAATTATATACTGTTTTATAAAAAATCAATCATCATGGCATTGATAAATATTTTTTTTTGAATTAATTGTAACAGGATTTTGTAACTCTTTTGGCTTGGGCTTGTTTGTATTAGTGTGGAAAGTTTAACTTTTCCATATTACCTCCTTTTATAAATAATCCCCGGCTGGTTTTTTCTCCTTTTTCCGGCTGGGGGTTTTTTTTTAGTTTTTGGGCTGCGATAACACCCTATTGCTGACCAGCCCTTAAGGTAAGGAATTGGGCGTTGCACAGGGAGGCCGATTAAAGCGCAGATGGAGCCGGAAAAATATATAAACTATCTGAAAAGAGCGCTATAAGCATCAAGAACAGGATTTTCCTGAGCTCCTGCTAACACTTTGTTTGCCAGTTTTTTCCCAAGCTGCACCCCTTCCTGGTCAAATGAGTTTATATTCCATAAAAATCCCTGAAACATTGTTCTGTTTTCAAAATGAGCTAATAGTGACCCTAGTGTTTCAGGTATTAGTTTTTGACCTATAAGGATATCTGAGTTCCTTCCTCCAGGGAAGTTTTTATTAGGGTTATCATCCTTATGCCCAATCGCAAAAGCTGTTATTTGCGCTGCGAGGTTTGCATTAAGCTTTTTCTGGCAAGTGCTTCCTTGAAAATCAACATCATTAAGTTGTTGCGACTCTTTAAATCCTATAAATTTTAGAGGGACAATATCTGTTCCCTGATGCAGCATTTGATAAAAAGAGTGTTGTCCATTAGTTCCTGGTTCTCCAAAGATAACAGGACTGGTTTCATATTTTAGTAATTTGCCTTTAAAATTTACACTTTTACCATTACTTTCCATTATAAGCTGCTGCAAATGCGCAGGAAAACGGGAAAGAGCCTGGCTATAGGGCAATATTGCTTCGGTTGTTGTTTTAAGTATATTTCTGTCATAAACAGATAAAAGAGCATCAAGAAGAGGCGCGTTTTTTAATATATCATTTTCCAGAGCCATTACATCATTACTATGAGCCCCTTCCAGTAATTTGTTAAATACATCACTCCCAAACGCAAGGCTTAATATAACTCCGCCAACCGCGCTTGTGGATGAATATCTTCCCCCAATAAAATCATCAATATAAAATGATTTATAAAACTCAAGGGGATTTTCCATGGGACTTCCCTTGCCAGTAACAGCTATCATGTGCTTTGCAATATCCAAAGACTTGGATTTTGACTTTATAAGGTCTTTTACAAGAGCTGTGTTGGCAAGGGTCTCCTGAGTTGTTCCACTTTTTGAAACAACTATAAAGAGAGTTGTTTCCGGATTTATGCGCGACATGACATCAGATGCGTCATCTGGGTCTACATTTGATATAAATTCGCAGTTAATTAAAGGTTTTTGCCCACCGCTTTGCATAAATCCTTTTAAAGCAAGGTAGAGCGCTCTGGGGCCAAGGTCTGATCCCCCAATACCAATTTGCACAGCAGTATCAAACTTTGCTCCGCTTGACCCTTTTATTTTCCCGCTATGCACTTTTTCTGCAAAATCAGAAAACCTCTCTATCTGTTTTTTATATAGATTTATTTTTGAAGAAACCCCTTTTTTATACTCAACATCATGCACCCCTCTTGTATAGTGGTGGAGCACCATTCTTTTTTCTCCGGGATTCATTATGCTGCCGTGTAAGATTTCTTTATATTTTTCAATTACCTGCTGCTCATCAGCTAATTGCTGAAAAAGCTTAAGTAGCTTTTTATCCACAGATTTTGCCGAATAATTATAGTCAAGACCAATTCCTGTTTTAATATTGTACTTTGATATTCTTTCTGCTGAAAGGATATTTTTTATATCAGGAGTTGGGAAAGATACTAATTCTTTAAATGATTCTGCTTCTGTAAGATTTTTAAATTTTACACTCATTTTTTTCTCCACAAATTGAATTTTAAGAAAAGACCTGTTAATTATATACTAGTTATAAAAAAATCAAAGTAAATTTGTTTATTTATACAGATGAAGGAAGGTTCTTTACTCTATTTGTTTCAGGTTGGAGTTGTATATACTATAAAAATAGTCGAGGAATTTTTCAATTAATTATTTGCCATTTTCAGTAATGACAGAGAGCATTAGCTGTTTTTCAATGCCTGATCAATATCTTCGATAATATCATCAGCATCTTCAATCCCAATCGAAAGCCTTACAAGATCAGGCATAAGCCCTGCTTCTTCTTGCTCCTTTTCCGACATCTGGGAGTGTGTAGTGCTTGCTGGATGTATCGCAAGGGTTTTTATATCCCCAACATTTGCAACATGAGTTATAAGCTTTAGGCTGTCTATAAATTTTTTGCCGCCTTGCAAACCATTATCGATCCCAAAAACAACCATCCCCCCGAATTTGCCATTGTAATATTTTGATGCCAAATCCCATGATGGATCGGTTTTTAAACCCGGATAACGCACCCATTTTACTCTTGGATGGTTTTTCAGAAATTCTGCTATTTTCATTGCATTCGCGCAATGTTTGTCCATTCTGAGCGGGAGCGTTGCAATCCCCTGGATAAAGAGCCATGCGCTGTCCGGACTTATACATGCTCCAAGGTTTCTTAGTGGCACAACCCTTAGGCGCGTAATAAAAGGGGGTATTGTTTCGGGGAGAGAACTAAACATCAGATTATTATATGAAGCATCGGGCTTGTTATATAATTCAAATTTTTTATCTTTCCAGTCAAATTTTCCTCCATCAACAACAATCCCTCCAAGTCCATTATCATGGCCGCCAATCCATTTTGTAAGAGAATGGATCACAATATCTGCTCCGTATTCAAGGGGCCGGAATATGTATGGTGTTGTAAATGTGCTGTCAACTGCCAATGGAATATTATTTTTTTTGGCAACTACAGAAATCGCTTTAATGTCAGCAACATCAAGCACAGGATTTCCAATAGTTTCTGTAAAATATAGTTTTGTTTTTGATGTTGTAGCTTTGTCAAAATTTTCAGGGTTATTCGAATCAACAAAAACAGTTTTTATCCCAAATTCAGGTAAAATGGAGGCAAGCATGGTATATGTTCCGCCATAAAGTTTGCTTGAAGATATGATCTCATCACCTTCTTTGCAAATATTTATTATAGTATAAAAAATGGCAGAGGTTCCCGAAGACAGGGCAAGCGCAGCTTTTCCCCCTTCGAGAGCAGCAACTCTTTCCTCAAGCACTGCTTGCGTAGGATTCATCATTCTTGAGTATATGTTACCCGGCTTTTTAAGGCTGAAAAGGTCTGCGGCAAAGTCGGTGTTGTCAAAAACATATGCAGATGTTCTGTATATTGGCACGTTGTCCGAAGAATTATTTGTAGGATAATATCCTGAATGTACTGCTTTTGTAGAAAATTTCATTTTTTTTACACCTCGATTTTATTGAATAGGGTCTGTTAATAATGTAGACACATTATGGTTTGGCATTAAATATTCCTGTTGAAAGATATCTTTCTCCGCTATCGCAAAGAATAGTTACAATAACAAGCCCTTTATTTTTCTCTGATTCTGATATTGCTTTTGCTGCAAAAACATTTGCGCCTGATGAAATACCCACGAATATCCCTTCTGTTTTTAAAAGAGTGCGGGACATCTCTATTGCATCTCCGCTTTTTACTCTGATTACTTTATCAATAACTGATTTATCAAGGATTTCAGGAATAAATCCTGCTCCTATCCCCTGAATACGGTGGATGCCTGCTGCTTCTCCAGACATTACAGATGATTCCTCTGGCTCTATGGCTGCCACTTTTACAGCGCTGTTTTTCTCTTTGAAATATTTACCGCAGCCCGAAACAGTGCCACCTGTTCCTACTCCAGCAACAAGCCAGTTGATTTTTCCATCAGTATCTTTCCATATCTCTGGACCTGTTGTTTTATAATGAGCTTCCATGTTTGATATATTTGAAAACTGCATTGGCATAAAGCTGTTTTTGTTTGAGCTCCTTATTTCCTCTGCTTTTTTTATTGCACCTGACATCCCTTCTGCTGCCGGAGTAAGAACAACTTCCGCGCCCATTGCTGCAAGGAGATTTCTCCTTTCAATACTCATTGACTCAGGCATTACAAGTATAAGCCTGTATCCTTTTACTGCGCAAACAAGAGCAAGCCCTATTCCTGTATTGCCGCTTGTGGGCTCAACTATTATGCTGTTGGGCTGTAATTTCCCTTCTTTTTCTGCGTTGTCTATCATAAAAAGAGCAGCTCTGTCTTTAATGCTTGCAGCAGGATTCATGAATTCTGCTTTTGCAAGAACAGTATTTCCTGTTTCTTGAGATATTTTTTTTAATTTTATTAGCGGTGTTTTTCCAATAATATCTAAAACAGATTCCGCAAATACCATTACTCCTCCGGTATGTGCTAACATCAGACTGAAAAAAATCGAAATCAGGTCTAATAATTACCAATAAACTATTTTTTACAAAAAAAAGTAAAAAATTCAATAGTTTATTGATAATATTTAGTTAAACAAATTGCAGATATTATAACATTGTGTCATAATATAATTATGATGGATACTAGAATATTAGAAATAAAAACATTAGAAAACAAAATTAAAAACATTTACTCAACGATTGATTTTCATTACATAGCGCTTGGTAATTATATTGTTGTGAATGAAGCATTTGAATATTCTGCTCTTGTAGAGAAGAATGGGCTTTTTGCTGATCTAAAAAGTATAAAAGATATTTTTCGCAGTTATGATCAAGCTACGGTTAAAAGAGAAAAATTGAATAATAATAAAGAAATGATATCTGAAATAGATCGAAAAACAAAAGATACCCTAAAGCTAATAAATGAACTGGAAAAAGAGAATGGCAAACATTATATTGGAATAGCTGAAACACTGTATGACCTTTTTAAGCTGGATAATCATAAAATGGCAGCATTCGAGCACTATTTTTCCGAATTAGTCGTAATAGATAATAAAAACAAGGAAATAAGCGATAAAATAAAAGAGATAGAAAACGATAAAAAATCTTCTTTTTTTGGCAATCTTAAAGATATTGGCGAAAAGACAATCCTCAATACAAAGAAAAGGTATAACTATTCTCTAATGCTCTCTTACTTTAAGACAGCTGGGGAAAAGCTTTGTATAGACAAGGTATATGAAACTGCTACTGACAGCCAGATAGAAGCGTTGTTTGGTTCATATAAAAATAATTTGAAAATAGGCGAAGAGTATTCTCTGACTATTGAAGCATTGAGCGCTGAAAAAAACAGGCTTAGAGTGGAAAATGAAGATTTAATGAGGGAACTCGCTTTTGACCCTAATGCTTTTATAAAAGAAATCAAGACAAGGAAGGATGCTGCAGTACAGGATTTTGGCAAAAAAGTATTCTATATAATTAGTGGAGCAGAAAAAGTTAGTGATTCAGCAGTGCCTCTGGAGTTGGAAACAGAAGTAAACAGATTTATTGGTGAAATAAAAGTATTAAATAACGAAAAAAATGAACTTGACCAAAAGATGGAACAGGTTAAGCTGGCAATCGAAATAGATAAGACCGAAAAAGATATTATTAACTATAAAGCAGCTATAGATAAAAAGAATGAGAAAATCGGTGATCTTAATAAAGAGATCGAAGAATATGTAAATATGATCAGTGTTGCTGAGACCCAGCTTGGTGAGCTCAAGAAAAAAGTTGTCAGGTAGAATTATAAATTTTTTTTAATATAAAGCGGTGATATTTATTCCCAGCAGTGTTGATAGGCGTGACGCAGCTTTAAAAAATTAGTGAATACAGCGACCCTCCCTGGAGGCCAATAAATTTAAGGTATAATTGATGAAATATGTTGGAGCGCATGTAAGCGCTGCTGGTGGTGTACATAATGCGCCTATAGCTGCATCAGAAATTAAGGCAAAAGCGTTTGCGATTTTTACAAAAAATCAGAAACAATGGAGCGCAAAACCTCTTTCAGAAGAAGAAATCAATCTTTTCAAAAAAAATATTGCAGAATATGGTTTTAAAAGCGAACATATTCTTCCTCATGACAGTTATTTAATAAATCTTGGCAACTTTGATACTGAAAAAAGAGAAAAAGCTCTTGCTGCTTTTATAGATGAAATAAAGCGGGCAGGCCAGCTTGGTCTTAAATACCTGAATTTCCACCCGGGCAGCCATTTAAATCAGGTAACAGAAGAAGAGTGTCTTGACCTTGTTGCAGAGTCAGTAAATATAGCGAACAGTAAGACAAAAGAGTATAACGTGGTATTGGTAGTTGAGAATACCGCAGGTCAGGGAAGTAATGTGGGTTATAAATTTGAACATATACAAAGAATAATCAACAATGTTGAAGACAAAAAGAGAATTGGCGTTTGCATTGATACTTGCCACACTTTTTCTGCAGGATATGATATTTCAACGCCTGAGAAATTTGATGGAGTAATTGCTGAGTTTGATAAAATAGTAGGTGTAAAATATATTTGCGCGCTTCATCTGAATGATTCTAAAAAAGAGAAGGGGTCAAAAGTTGACAGACATGCTTCTATAGGGGAAGGAACTTTGGGTGTAGAGCCTTTTCGCTATATTATGAACCAAAAAATATTTGATAATATTCCCCTTATTCTTGAAACACCTGATCCTTCATTATGGGAAAAAGAAATAAAGCTTCTTTATTCTATGACGTAGAGAGGGTCGCGGGCAAGCAAGCTTGCACGCGACCGCGACCGAACGAGGATATAGAACAAAACCAAGGGTTTTACTCTCTTTGATGAAAAATATTTTTTGTAAGTAACGGAGTTATAAAGTTTATGGGTAAATGGGATTGTGTAATTGTTGGAACAGGGCCTGCAGGGCTTGGCGCTGCGTTTGCTCTAAAAAATTCAAAACCAGATCTTAAAATACTAATGATAGATCGGGAACGATATTCAACAGGCGGACTCCGTAATGATTGTAAAATGAATTTTACTTTTCCTATTGGATTTCCAGCAGAGTACTGGAACCAGGAGTCTGCAGATTCTTATCTTACAAAAGTTGCTGAAATTCTTCAGCCGCCAATTATGGATAAATTCAAGCTGGATGTGTATCAGAAAAGGGCAGAAAGGCTTGATGTAACGCTCCTGAGTATTAAGCAAGCTCATCTTGGAACTGATGGAGGATTAAAACTCATAAAAGAACTTGTTGCTAGCCTAAAAGAAAAAGGGGTTGAATTTTCACTTGGAGAAGAAGCAACAGGTGTAAAGTACAGTAATAACATTTTGATTACTGAAAAAAGAGAGATTGAATATAAAAATCTTATAATTGCTCCGGGAAGAAAAGGCTTTAAATTTTTACAGGACATTATGAATAATCTTGATATATCATACTATGATAATATTGTTGATATTGGCATAAGAGTTGAATCACATGAAGCATTGTATCCTATTGTAAGAGATTACTATGACCCAAAATTTCTTTTTCCAGGCAGCGTGCGAACATTTTGCACCAATAGCAGGGCAGCTTATGTTGTGCAGGAAAAATATATTTCAACTGATGGGGTTGAGTATTATTCGGTAAATGGACATGCCTGGTCTGATGAATCCAAAGTAAATAATCTTGTTAATTTTGCTCTTCTAAAAACATCCCACTTGACACACCCTGTTGCAAGTGGACAAAAGTTTGCGGAAATTCTTGGGCTTCAGGCAAATCTTTGCGGCGGCGGACGACCTATAATGCAAAGAGTAGGTGATTTTAGAATAGGGAAAAGATCCAGTAAAGAGACTTTTAATAATGACCTTTATGATTTTAAACCAACTTTAAAGAGTTGCACTCCGGGAGATATTTCTCTTGTTGTTCCATATAAGATAATGAAATCGCTTTGGACCTCCATGAAACTTCTTGATACAGTAATTCCCGGGATTCTCCACCCAAGTACAATTATGTATTACCCTGAAATAAAAATGTATGCCAATAAGCCAAAATTTCTGGATGAAAATTTTCAGGCCAAGAAAAATATTTATCTTATTGGAGATGGGGCAGGAACAAGCAGGGGGATAACGGTTGCCTGGGCAAGCGGAATAAGGGCTGCCGATGGTATTTTGAAATCATAATAAGTTTATTTTTACTTGAAAATATAGTGCTTCTTGACAGGCTTTGAAACTTTCCATACGCAGGACAAGCCTTTTGGAAATACAACATAATCTCCAGCGCCAAAAGAAACGCTTCCCCCTTTATGCGAAACCACTACCTCTCCCTCAACAAGAAGGCATGTTTCTTCGCTGTCGTAATACCAGTCAAATTCCGATACATCGCACCCCCATACAGGCTTTGTACTCATTTCAGCTTTTTCAGCTTCGGTTGCTTTTTTTACCTTAATATCCATCAGTTTCCTCCGTCTCTCTGAAAACAATTATAGACAAATATAGTGCGACTTGTCATCAATAAAACTGCTTGTTAAAAAATATAGCTAAAACTGGTTCAACCGGTTCGACAAAGCTAAAATAATATTTTATAATCAAGCCATGAAAGTTATGAAAGCAATGGTGATGGTTTTGCTTTTATCGGTTTTATTCTCCTCTTGCTTCAGAGTAGAAGAGGTTTCGCTTAAGGAATGGGAAAGCATTACTGTTGCGGGGCTGTATGAATTGTTGACTATGACCCAAAGCAGACCCTGGCGTGGAGAAGAATTTGTTTCCGGGCCTCCTGGCGGTGTTTGGAATTCAGCAGTTGTTGCTGAGCCAAAAACCTTCAATCTTCTGGTAGCAGAACGGGATGCCCCTTCCAATACCATTGTCCGGATGATGCTTGATTCCCTGCTGGATTACGATATGGTGCGCCGGGAATGGACACCGCGGGCTGCATCTTTTGAAATCGAAGTTGACGAAGCTGCCGGGACACTCCGGGTCATATATACACTTAGGGATGATCTCTATTGGAGTTTTTACAATTCAGACAGAAAGGTACCGGTTACAAGCAATGACGTTATCTTCTGGTACAATGAAATTCAGGGGGACAGGGCATTCCTTAGTTCTGCATTTAATAGTCAGTTTATTATGCTGGAAGATGGCAGTGCAGCTCGCGTTACCATCGAAAGAATCAACGATAAACGCTTTGCTTTCTTTTTCCCACGCATTGTGGCAGACCCTCTCCTTAGCACGAACATGACTTTTGGCCCCAGCTTTATTTTTGAAGAAGCAAAAAGAGAAAGAGGTGTTCAGGGGGTGATGGATCTTTTTAGTATTGCTTCTGACCCAAGAGAGATTCCCTCTTTTGGCCGATGGTTCCTTATAGAATATGTTCCGGGCTTGCGCATGGTATTCCGCAGAAACCCCAATCATTGGGAGAGAGATGATACTGGTTTTTCTTTTCCCTACGCCAGTGAAAATATAGTCCAAATTTTACCGGACACAGGTACCCAGTTTCTGGTTTTCCAGGAAGGCAGGCTTGATACCTACGGAGCAAGACCCGAAGACCTGGATGTGCTTATCAGGGGTCAGGGGCGTGGTAGGAATAACCGCATCAGGAGCAACCGGGGAGACTACACAGTATTTAACGCCGAAGGTTCTCTGGGCGCGCCTTTGTGGAGCTTTAATCAGAATCCGCGGAACAAGGATCAACCCTTTTATGAGTGGTTTACGCAAAAAGAATTCCGCCAGGCCATGAGCTCTATTCTCAACAGGGACAGGATTGTATCCCAGGTGTTTCGGGGACTTGCAGAACCCAAGCTTGATTTTTTCCCTGCCCCAAATCCATTTTATAATCCGGATATACGACTCCAGTTTACCTATGATCCTCAAAGGGCCATTGAACTTCTTGCTTCCATAGGTATGAACAGGGATGTTGCTGGCGTGATGCGGGATGCGCAGGGCAGGGCTGTGGAATTTGATCTTTCGATTTCAAGTGATGTAACGATACTTTCAGACACTGCTTCCATTATTGCAGATGAAGCTGCAAAGATTGGAATAAGGATAACCATTAGGCCTACAGATTTTCAAAGACTGGTGGATCAGTTGACTAATACTTATGATTGGTCTTCTGTAATTATTGCTTTGGGCGCTAATCTCTTTCCTTCACAGGGGAGTAACGTATGGCCATCAAGCGGCAATCTCCATCTATGGCATCCCCTGCAGACAGAGCCTGCCACTTATTGGGAAGCGCGTATTGATTTTCTGTACAATGAAGGCAGCTTTACAGTTGACCCTGAAAAAGCATGGGTTATTTGGGATGAATTTCAGAGTATAATTCTGGAATACTTGCCTGTGATCTATCTTATCAGGTCGCGAAGTTTTTTCGCTATTCAGAATCGCTGGGATTTTACAAACTTTTACTTTGATAATCTCAATGGCGCAGAGATTTCCTATTTATTTTTGAGGTCGCATTAACGATATAAATTATGAAAATTATGAAAACTTCAAAAGGCTTTGTTGACTTTCTTACAAGACCCATTTTCCTCTTTAGAAAAAAAGCCCCTCTTCTTTCCTATATAGTGGGCCGTCTCCTTGTGATGATGCTGATGCTTTTTCTTCTGGGGCTCTCGGTTTTTGGACTTATGGCGCTGGCGCCAGGGGATATTGTAAACCAGATAATGATTCAGCAGATCATGAGTTCATCTGAAGGGCGGGCTAATGTTACCCAGCAAGACCTGACAGGAGAATGGGCCGAAGCCATGCGAAGGGAGCTTGGCCTTGACCAGCCATTCTATATCCAGTATTTCAGGTGGCTTAGACAGGTGGTTGTCCATCAGGACCTTGGGGTAAGCCTTATTTCGCGGGCCCCGGTCTCTTTTTTGATAAGCTCCAGGCTTTGGAATTCTTTACTTCTTAATATGATATCACTTGTGCTGATTACTTTTTTTTCGTTTTTGCTTGGAGTTTATTTTTCAACTAAGGCTGGAACCAAAACCGATGTTGCGGTTACTTTTTTTGCTCTGGCTCTTCACGCTTTTCCAGGCATATTGCTTTTGATTTTGTTGCAGCTCTTTGCTTTCTTTTCAGGGCTTTTTCCGGTAACTGCTTACCCGCCATTCCCTTTCCGGTATGCGCCCGGACAATTTGTTTTTTCTTATGCGCACCATATTTTTCTGCCTCTGCTTGCTGCGTTTCTTGGCGGCATAGGCGGCACACTCAGGATAGTGCGGGCCATGATGCTGGATCAGTTGGGTCAGCCATATATCACGAGCCTCCGTTCCCGGGGCATTGCTGAATGGCGGATCTATCTTGTCCATGCTTTCAGAAATACTCTTAATCCATTTATAACCGGAAGCGCCAATATGTTGGCTGGGCTTTTTTCCGGCTCCCTTATTTTGGAAATTATTTTCGCTTATCCTGGCATAGGGCGGCTTATGTACGAGGCAGTGCTGCAGCAGGATGTTAATTTGGTTATGGCCAATATGATGCTTATTTCCTCCCTGGTTCTGGTGGGTATGGTCATAAGCGATATTTGTCTTGCGTTAGCTGACCCTCGTATCCGCTATGGGAAGGAAGGGAAGTGAAGCGCTTTTTTATCTACCTAAGGAGCCGGCCACTGGGTATGGCTTCGGTGATTGTTTTGATCGTTCTCTATTTGTCGATGATCTTCGCTGAGTTTATCGCTCCTTATGGTCCTAATACTTCTTTTCCTGAATATACCTGTCATCCGCCTAATGTGCGTTTTTATCAGGGAAGATTCATGGTGCAGGAACACCGTGTTATAAACACAGTGAACTGGAAATATGTCCGCATCAGCGAACAGTTCACGGAGATTAGGCTTTTTGGCAAAGCTGAGCCATACAAACTTTGGGGGCTTATCCCTATGGAGAGGCGCCTTTTTACAACTGGCAGTGGTTATCCGGTTTTTCTTATGGGCGCAGACACTTTGGGGCGGGATCTTTTCTCGCGCATTATATATGGTTCGCGCATATCGCTGACCATTGGTTTTGTTGCTACTGCTATTTCACTGCTGCTGGCGATTTTCTTTGGGGGCTTGGCTGGCTACTTTGGCGGCAGAACTGACTGGGCAGTGATGCGGTTTGCGGAATTTCTCATGCTTATTCCAAGCCTTTACCTCATACTCTTTTTGCGCTCACTTTTAGTGGGGCAAATGGACACTGGCCAGGCTTTTATGATGATAACGCTTATCCTTTCTTTGGTGGGCTGGCCAGGCACAGCCCGTACACTGAGGGGTATGATCCACTCTATCAAGCGGGAGGAATTTATCCTGAATGCCCAGCTTGAGATGATCCCTTCGATGGTGATAATCTTCCGGCACATCATCCCCCAGATTGCGAGCCTCCTTATCGTGAGCATAGCTCTTTCAGTACCTGGATTCATTATGACAGAAACTGTCCTTTCTTACCTGGGCTTGGGAATTGCAGATCCAGCAGTAAGCTGGGGCTCCCTTATTCGGCGAGATATCTCCACTATCTCTAACCTAATGGCTTACCCTTGGCTGCTTAGTCCAGTGTGGTTTCTTTTAGCTGTAACACTTGGCTTTAACTTTTTGGGTGATGCTCTTAGGGATTACTTTGATCCGTATCATACAGTGTTTAGGAAAAGGCGAATTCCATTTTCCAGGATTTTCTCGCGCAGAGGTGTAGAGCGCGACATCCATGTTGCTGAGGCGCAAAGTACGCAAAAAGAATTGGAAGCAACTACAGCGCCTAAAACATCAAACATTGGCAGTTTGCTGGAAGTGGGTGACTTGCAAGTGACTTTTTCCGTGCTTCGTGGCAAGAAGGTTCTTTTGGTACATGCTGTGCGGGGTGTTTCGTTCACACTTGAAAAAGGCAAAGTGCTTGGCATAGTAGGAGAATCTGGTTCAGGCAAGAGCGTTACTACGCAGGCGATTCCTGGCTTGCTTCCCGGAAGCGCTACAGTATCAGGCTCAATTTTTTACGAGGGAAAAAATATCCTTGGCCTCTCCACACAGGAACTAAAAGCATACCGTGGAAAGAAAATCGGCATGATTTTCCAGGAACCTGGCCGCTCTTTTGATCCGCTCCAGAACATGAAAAGTGTTTTTCTTGAAACTTTCAGAAACAGCGATCCTGAAATAACTAAAGAAGCAGCTGTAGAAAAAGCTGTGACTCTTCTTGATGAAGTGGGTCTCCCCAATGGCAGGGAACGGCTTTCCAACTTTCCTCACCAGTTCTCTGGAGGCCAGCTCCAGCGCATTGGCATTGCTTTGGCTCTGGCTCAGGGCTGCGATCTTCTTATTGCAGACGAACCAACTACAGCGTTAGACGTTACCATACAAAAGCAGATTATGGACCTTCTGAAAGAACTCAGAAGGACAAGACATATTTCGATCATCTTTATCAGCCATGACATTGACCTTGTGGCAGATATTTCCGACCGTATTTTTGTGATGTACGGCGGCTTGGTAATGGAGGCTGCGCCCGCGGACTCCATTTATTCAAGCGCGATCCATCCTTATACAAAAGCCCTGCTTGCTGCAAGCCCACGCTTTGGCAGTCATTATACAGAGGAGCGGCTCAAAGTTATTCCCGGCAAAGTGGCTGACCCTGCGAATCCGGAACCTGGCTGCCCTTTTGCACCACGCTGCGCAGAAGCTGTTGAGGAGTGCCGCCTGGCTATCCCGCCCATTGTCAGGCTCGAAGATGATGCTCATGAATTCCGTTGTATAAGGCAAGATAGAGTTTTAACCACTTCTAACCAGTAGTCTGCTATCATTTTATTGTTCGATAACGCTTTTGACAGCAAATTAGAGGGTGAAAAGTTTCTTCCCGCCAGAGTATATCTTATTGTTTTTTTATCAGATTGGGCTTTTCAATATGGTTTGGCAAATATTTGGCAAAAAGTTCTACTCTGCTGTGGATGTTAAGTTTTCGATACAGGTTTTTTGCATGAAAGCGAACAGTTTCATAGCTTACTTTAAGGGTGCAGGCAATTTCTTTGGGAACTTTGCGGGCAAGCAGCATGGTAAAAACTTCTTCTTCCCGGTCTGTCAGGTTAAAATCTTCTTTTAAATTAAGCGCTTCTGTTTCTGCTAATGGCTGGGTATATTCTTCATTATCACGCAAGTGCAATCCATCGCTCCAGTCAACTGAGAACAGCTTTTTTTGCATGAGCGGCGACAACAGGATGCAGACAGAGCATAAAATCAGTACAATGCAAAAAGCCAAATAATGGTTCGGCCATACAAAACTGTCTAAGGCAAGGGCAAATATTCCAGAGATAAAAAAATATTCGAGAAAGAGTACAAAGCAAAAGAGCCTGAGCATTTTGAGTGACTTGCTTTTTTTAATTGCTCCAGCACAAAGATAATAGATAATAATGTAACCAAGCCCATCTCCGAGTCCGTATGTAAATGACCCCAAATTGCGGGTAACAGGAGAATCCAGGATAAGAATACCCACTCCAAACAAGGAGAGCGCAAGGAATAAAAGCCATATATACAATGCACTGTGGTTTTTCAATAGTTGGATAATAATGATTGCGGCAACAGAAGCAAAAGCGCCAAGGCCAAACATCATGCTGGACACGCTGGTTTCTGCCCATTCAATGTAATTGATCATGCACATAATCATGTAATAAACAATGCTCAAGCCTATAACAAAGGAAGCTTCGGAATTTTTGCCGCGCTCTTTTGCAGTTGCCAGCCCTTCGTATTTTTGCCTGATGCACGCAAAAACCACAACAAGATAAAGCGCCACTAATATCGCTGCTGCCCAGGTTTTTCCAGCTGCCTGAACAGCAGGGAGCGCTCTCCAAATCGTATAGTAAAAACCGTAATAAAACTGGATAAGTGACATGGCAAGCAGCCGCTCAACATTATTCAGCTCAAAGCAAAAAACAAAAAAAGCACAGGCTGTGCATATCCCGCTGAACAGCTGGAAAGCCATAAAAAAGGCAAGCTGCCCCATATCATCAGTTAGTAGAAACTGAAAAGGGAGCAGGAGAGCAGAGCAAGCTGCTGCTATCTGGAGAAGAGGTAATATTAGTTTTTTGGGAACAAAAAATAAAACAAGCCAGCCCAGTCCCAAGGGGAACAGCATTAGTTCATAAGACTGGAAACCAGCTACTGCGATTCCAAGGTCAAAGTAGCGCAAGTCTCCCACAATAACAGAGAGAGGAAAAACCAACAGTACAGGCCACAAAGCGACCCTGATATTTTGAAATGATAATTCATCGCGTGTTTGGAAAAGTTTTTTGATAGTTGTACTTAGCTTGCCAGACAAAGCTTTATGCTTCTTTATAGTTGCTTTTTTCTATTTTAATCATTTTTTTTGCCAACATCTCAACCAGGTAGATAGTAAAAATTCCAACAATAAACCAGGCAAAGGCTATTGCAAATTCTGTGTTCATCTGCGGCAAGTTCCATTCAAAACCAGTTATTACTTCTTTTTCTCCAAAGGTTTCAATAATTGATTTTTTCCACGGCCACAATGTTCCAAGTGATCCTAAAATAAAACCAGTCAGAAGTGATATTGTTGAGTCGTGAAAGCGTTTTAAAAGCCACGATAAAAAATGAGAAAAAGGGATTAGTCCAAGAATGGCTCCGGCAATAAAAGGCAAAAGTATTTCAAATCTTGCGTGACTAACGGCATCAACCATAATAAGGTAGTAGTTGCCCATCAATAGAAGTACAAAAGCGCCGCTGGTTCCGGGTAAAATCTTGCAGCATATTGCAATAGCTCCGCAAAGCATAAGGTACCAAAAGGTGGCGTTTTCCATACCAGGAGTGGCAATTGAAATAAAAACAGCAATGATTGTTCCAATTAAAAAAGCTACAATGTATCCAATATGCCATTTTTTTATTCTTTTCCCCAGAAAAAAAACAGATGCAAATACCAGTCCAAAAAAATAAGCCCAGATATAAACCGGATAATCGCGAAAAAGAATTTCGAATAACTTTGCCAATGAAACAATTGCTACCAGATTTCCTATCAATATATTCATTAGAAAAATCAAATCTACATACCGTGCGAATTCACGGAATTTGCCTGTAAACAATAACTTGGCTGCGGATAAGTCAAATGATTTTATTGAGTTGATTATCCGTTCAAAAACACCTGTGATCATGGCAATCGTGCCGCCGGAAACTCCTGGAATCGCGTTGACCGAACCCATTGCAAGCCCTTTAGTGAATATAAGTAATTGTTCTTTAATCCAATTTTTCATATATTTTGACGAGGTGCATCACAAGTCATCTCCCTATAGGTTTCTTCAATAATCTGACGAAAGATTTTCTCATATTTTACTATCTATTTCAATAATCTATTTTCAGGATTATCTAAAATATTGATTTTTTTTCACTGCTGGAAATGCGCTTTTTATAGATATTGACAGGAAAGTATTGCAATTGATGTGATGTGCCGTCATGATAATCTTATGCAATGGTTTTATTCTTTCTTTATTGTAATTTTATCAATTTTGCAAGAAACTTTGCACAGACATTGAGCGAGTAGAAAAATATATGGAGGAGAAGCTTTAGTCATGAAAAAAACAATTGTACTTTATCGATCAAAATATGGGGCTACTAAAAAATATGCAGACTGGTTGGCAGAAGAATTATCTTGTGATGTGCTCGATACAAAACAAGCTGATATATCAAAAGTAGGGCAGTATGATATTGTTATTTTGGGCGGAGGTATCTATGCTGGCGGCATAGCTGGGCTTTCCTTTATCAAAAAGCATTATAAGGCATTGAAGGACAAAAAAATAATCATATTCGCAGTAGGCGCTGTAGCACCTGGTGCTGAAAAAAACATTGAAGAGATAAAAGCGCGTCATCTAAAAAATGATTTGGCAAACATCCCTTTCTTTTACTTCCGGGGCGCATGGAATGAAGAAGTCATGACATGGATAGATCGCAAGTTATGCACTATGCTTCAGAAATCGCTTGTAAAAAAAGACCCTACAAAGCGTGAGCCGTGGGAATCAGCATTCGTACAGTCAATAGGCTTAAAATTAGATTGGACAAACAAAGAAAGCCTTAAACCGATTATTGAAATGGCTATGCAAAATGAATGTTAAAAAAATGATAGAGCAGATGACCACGCTTCCGTTGTCCATTATTCCCATTCTTATATTAACTTTTGGATTTATATATTTCGCTCAAAATTGGATGATTTTCCATAATACCAATGATCCTGAAAGCCGCATTTTTTTGCGGGACAGGCCCGGCTTCCGGGAGGTTGTGGTTACTGCAGAAAGCGGCAAAACCTATCATGGTATGATGTATCAGGCTAGCAGCGGGAAAGCGCCACTGGTTATTTATTTTGGCGGTAACGCTGAGGTTTCTTACACCAATCTGCTTATGCGCGAACTGCTTGACCAATGGGGATACTTTGCAGGGTATCATTATCTGTTTGTGGATTATGAGGGTTATGGTTTTAACAGGGGCCGCGCAAGTTACTTGAATATGTATGAGCAATCGTTAGCAGTATTTGATTATGCTGTCGCACTTCCGAATGTTGACAGCAGCCGTATTGTCGCAATGGGTTTTAGTTTGGGGACAGGGAGCGCAGTGCATCTCGCAGCTAACCGGCCAGTTGCCGGGTTGATTATTGTCGCCCCCTTTGCTAATGGGTATGATCTCTATAATAATGTGCTCCCGATTTTTTTTGGACCAATGAGATTGTTGGTGAGGCAGAAACTTCCATCGGATGAGTTTGCTCCTAAGGTAACATCCCCTGTTTTGATTATTGCGTCACGCGGAGATGAGATTGTTCCGTTTTCATCATCAGAGCGATTGGCAAAACTTTTTCCAGGTCAGGTGGGTTTTATGAAACTTGACAGAGTTCGTCATAACTTTATTTTTCAACCCAGTGTCTTTGTAAGAATCCAAAGCTTTCTTGAGAGTATTGCATCAAAATAAACGGTTGCATCAAAACAAACAGGTACGTCAAGATAAAAAATCAAGATAAAAAAGCTATTTCGCTTTTGATATAATTATATTGCTCTTCATCGATTGAAAATGCATTGCAAATAATCTTATCTATTTTTTCCTGAAATAAAACTAAGTTATTTTTTTCAGAAAATGTTTCAGAAAGTGCTTCGGAAAAAGTTTTATTGTACAGATCAAAAATAAATTGATGCGTTTCATCTGATAATATAGGCAATGGCAAACTCTGCAAATGAGATTTTAATACCTTCTTTGAATGGAATTTTTTTCTGAAAATAAATGTATATATATCACTATTAAATAATGAAACAATAGTCTCCATAGGGTATTTTTTCGATATAAAAAGGTTCGCGCTGTTTAGTAAAAGATTACCCCCTTTATCAAGCGCGCAAACAAGTTTATCACCTATAAAGCGGTAAACAATTTTTTCCTGCTGGTAATACTCTGCAGGCGCTACTTGCTGATATAGGGCTGGCTGAAATTCAAGATAATATCTTGGCTGCAATAATTTATATTTATCAATATCTTTACCGCGAAATATAGGTTCTGATTTTGAAACTCTTTCCTCGGACAAGTACTTTTTATTATTGCCTGTAACAATGCCAAGACTAAATATTGCATCTTCTTTTAATGTAGTAAATTTGGTCTTGTATATTTTATCAATAAGCAGAGCATCTTCTATTTTACTGATAGCGCTAACTATATAATCTGGAGGTGTAATATTTTCTAATGGCAGTTGATAAGTATTGTTGTTTTTGTTTTGAATAAAAACACTTTTTTCAACAGAATTATTTTTTAGATGCAACAAAATACTTTCTGAAAAAACACCTTTAAAAACTTTGCCCAGTAATTTAATTGAAATTTTATTCTCTCCATTAAACAAATAACTTCTTATTTTTTTATGTGTTGCTACATTTAAAAATGAATGAGGCAGAAAAAAGTAAAGCTCGCTGTTTTCTTTAAGCATTTTTGTGGCATTATACAAAGCTATGCTGAATATTTCTGCTGTCTCAAGATTTGGATATAATTTGCAAAGCGATTCTTTTTGCTGCGCTGTAAATTTACTGCCCCACGGCGGGTTGGTTACAATATAATCAAATTTTTCGTTACTGGAAAGTATTATATCTTGTTTTGATATGTTGGGTATAATATTTTTATTGTTAAAAAACAGCGCCAAATTTATATAACAAATTTTTAAAGCAACTTCATCTATATCCCTTGCAAATATTTTTGTCGGGTCATGTGCTTTTGTTAATATATTGAGCAAAATGCCGCCGCTCCCGCAACACGGATCAAGTATTGTTTTATCTAAAGGAATTTTTATGTCATCCAATAATTCAGCAGGGGTATAATATGAACCAGAGCTTGATTTTTGCGAAATATTTTGTATTGATTGATAAAATGCGCCCAATATATCATCATCAAAATTTGGTATCTCATATTGATTGTAAAAATTTTTAACCTCATTTTGATTAGCGTTTTTTTGCAGCCACTCCGAAAGCAATGTATCAAGCCTTGAAGCTGTATTGATTTGCCAGTTTGTATCAATAAGTTTGTTGGAACGCAATATCGCAAATGAAACTGCTAGGACCCCATCATCAAATGACAATTTAGAATTTTCAAAATCATTAACAATATTTGACAGTAATTTTTTTCTCTCTTTATTTGTTATACCTAAATAATATAAAGCTTTTTTTTTCTGCAGTGTTCTGTTTGCTCTGGAATTAAGGCGGCCAACTAATTTCTGGTCGCTTTTTACCATATTGATTATGTAAGCAAAGGTCTTTTGGGTGTAGCAATTCCCAGCTTCTGGCGGAGGTATTACTTTGGTTTTTATCCAATTATTAACTGTAGCTACAGAAATACCCAGTTCCTCGCTTAATGTATTTTTGCACAGCATATTAATTTTATCTTATGGATAAGTTTTTCTAAAAACCGGAATTCTTGAGAGAACAGTAGTTTCAAACCCGGATTTTATATTGTTTTTAAGATAATGATAACCAAGCCCTGCAATCATTGCTCCGTTATCTCCGCAAAGCTTCAGGGAAGGGCTGTAGACCGTTACCCCCGCAATCTCCGAAAGAGCTTTTCTTAAATAAGAGTTTGCAGCAACCCCGCCCCCGGTAACCACAGTTTTTAACCCAGTATTTTCTATGGCTTTCAAAAGCCGTTTTAATAGCATATTGATTGCTGTTTTTTGAAAAGATGCAGCAATATTTTCACTGGTTTTTTCATACCCCTTGTTATGAAACTGGTCAAGCTGGTTTATAACAGCTGTTTTAAGACCAGAATATGAAATATCATACTTGTGGTCTCCCTTGTGAAGGGAAGGGTCTGGAAAAGAAAAAGCATTAGGATCACCCTGTTTGGAGAGTTTATCTATTATAACACCTCCGGGATATCCCAGATTATAAAACTTTGCGACTTTATCAAAAGCTTCACCGCAAGCATCATCTATTGTTGTTCCAAGAATTTGCATATCTTCATGGCTATTAACAATAGCTATTATTGTGTGCCCGCCAGAAACAAGCAAGCCAAGATAAGGATAGGTTATTTCATTTTCAAGATGCGCTGCATATATGTGTGCAAAGATATGGTCGATTGCAACAAAAGGTTTGCCAGAGGCAAACGAAAGCCCTTTTGCAAAAGAGAGTCCGGTTAAAAGAGAGCCAGAAAGACCTGGCCTGTTTGTTACAGCAATTCCGTGGATTTCATCAAAAGAAACACCAGCTTCTTCAAGAGCTTTTTTTATTACATTGTTTATCCATTTTACATGAGTACGTGATGCTATCTCCGGCACAACACCCATATAAGGTTTGTGAATTTCTATTTGCGAAGATATAATATTTGAAAGTAAAATTCTACCATCTGTTACAACAGCAGCAGAACATTCATCGCAGGATGTTTCAATTCCCAATACGTGCAAAACCTTCTCCTCTTCCTCCGGTAAAACTACTTGTATCTTTGATTGTAAAACCTTCTTTAATAAGGGTAGGGTATATTTGTATCATTATATTTGCCAATTCAGATGACCACGCATGACCAATCATAACAGCATATCCCTTATTCCTCGCTATTGATTTACCAATATTTATTGATTCCATTATAGCTCTTCTCTCGTCAACATTATCAAGAAAAACATCTCTTTGCATAATAACAAAACCATTCTCTATTGCCACTTTTTTACATACTGAATGATGCGTAGTCATGCTGTCAATAAAAAAAAGATTATTATCATATAAATATTTTAAAATAATTCTCATAATCCTTTTATCAGCAGTTACAGCAGAACCCATGTGATTATTCACCCCTCTGACTCCAGGAATAGAATTTATGGTATGTCTAAGAATTGCTGTTATTTCCTCTTCTTCCATTCCCAACATTATTGCATACGGACCTGGGTCCAGACCATTAAGAGCTTCCATTGGTTGGTGGAGTATAACGTTTTTCCCTCTTTTTAAAGCAAGTTCTGCGCTCTTTTTTGAATATGGAAGGCCAGGAAGAACTGCGATCGTAATATCTCCAGGAAAATCGAGAAATGGCCTTAGTTGTTCCATACTATGCCCCGCATCATCAATAATAAAATAGAGAATTTTACTTTCTTTTTTTGGCGCTATAATTTTTGGAGCTATGACTGCTTTTGAGGAAACTTGTGGGGAAACAATGTTGGCGCTTTTTTCTATGTTTAATAAAGTATCAGATTCTGTTTTTTTATAAGGACTTTTATAAGCACCCGTATCTTCTTTAGTTAAAAATTTCTGATCTTCATCTTGCCATTCTCTTTGCATGGCTAGCTGATTATCTTGTGAAGTAACAGGGGTGATGTAAATAAGTATAATAATTAAAAAGGCTGTTAAAAATAACAGCCCTATTATAAATAACTTAATTCGAAGTTCAATTTTGCTCAAAACAACTCTCTTATATAGACTGTGACCTATATAGCTGAAGATACATCATTCGTGCAATACCCAAGTTTGCTGTTCTGGCCATTTTTTTTGCATAGTTATCATAAAGCATATCTTCAAAAAAATCCCGACTTGTTGCATCTGTGGTAGAATCGGAAATAGATACTCTTTGAACTGTATTTCTCATTGAGTTAAGCATCTGTTTGATAAATAATGCTTCGAACTCAAGACAAGCATCATACAACTCCGTGTTTCGCGGCGTAAACCTGTTTCCGGATTGAGCTGATGCTTTTAGCTGTTCAAGCCTGCTGTTATTGTAAAGCATCATGCTATTATTGACGCTGCTAAGATTTTCCATATATTACTCCCTACCTCTTAAGCCCAGTTGCAATCCCAAGCATATTATCGCTGGTTTGTATTGCTTTGGAATTTAATTCATAAGCTCTTTGAGCAACTATCATGTTAACCATCTCTCTTACTACAGAGACATTTGACATTTCAAGGAATCTATGGATAAGGCTTCCCATTCCATCATATCCAGGTCTTCCGGCTATTGCGTCGCCTGATGCGTTAGTAACTTTAAAAATGTTTTCTCCAATCGCATTAAGCCCTGCCGGGTTTATAAATCTGTATATTTCAATTTGCCCTATTTGTATTGGGTCATCGTTTCCAGGAACTTTTACAGTTACTCTTCCATCCTGTGTAATTGTAAGAGTCTCTCTTATAAAACCTTCTGGCATAATTAATTCCGGCATAACCCTGTATCCCTGAGAATTAAGCAGTTGCGCGTTTGAGTCGATTTTAAATGACCCATCTCTTGTGTAACCAAAAGTTCCATCAATAAGCATAACTCTAAAAAATCCCTCTCCCTGAATCGCTACATCAAAAACATTTCCTGTTTCCTGGAGAGAACCTTGTGTGAACATCCGCTGTGTAGCTGCAGCTTTTACACCATGTCCAACCTGTACCCCTGTAGGTACAATAGTATGTTCTGTTGCAGGTGTTCCGGCTGTTCTTATTGTCTGGTAAATCAAGTCATCGAATTCTGCCCTTACCTGTTTAAACCCTGTGGTATTAACGTTTGCAAGATTATTGGAAATTGTGTCTATGTTAAACTGCTGCCCAATCATACCCGATGCTGCAGTCCATAATGATCTCATCATATCATATTCTCCTTTAGGTTATTATACCCTAACACCTTCGTTAATTAACTTAGCTGTTATATTATCGTGATTTGTTACAGCTTTCTGATTTGCTTCATAAGCTCGGTTAACTTCTATCATTTTTACCATTTCCTGAACAACATTGACATTTGAAGCTTCAAGAAAGCCCTGTAACACTCTTGGAAATCTTTCTTCGGCTATTTGTACAGCTGGACCAGATTCCTCTGTGTCTATCCACATAGAGCCGCCCTGTTTTCTTAAATATCTTTCTTGTTCAAAATCTACAATTCTTAAAGTATCTATCTGAATTGTCTCTTCCCACTGGTTTTCTCTCATTGATACCAGTCTTTCTGGATCATCCTGAAAAATCTGATTTACAAATATACGCCCAAGTTGGTCAACAATAAAATTATTTTCTTTAATAAAAATACGGCCATTTTCTCCCAAAACAGGAAATCCCTGGTTTGTAAGAAGCATTCCCTCTCTGCCAATTATAAAATTACCATTTCTGGTAAATCTCTCTCCGCGAGGAGTTTCTACTACAAAAAACCCTTTGCCATCCAGCGCAAAGTCAAATGAGCTTTCTGTAACTTTAAGAGCCCCTTGACTAAATGATGTAAAAACTTCATTTTGTTCAACTCCAAGCCCAAGCTTCCCTACGATTGGAGCAGTATCTGCTGATCCCATTGGAAATACATATACGCCATTATCAGAAAGTCGTCTTATAAGAAGTTCAGGAAAAGATTTATGAATTGAAGTGTCCCGTTTAAAGCCGTTTAGATCTACATTTGCCACATTATTGGCTATAGCATCCATTCTATGCATTTGTGCAACCATTCCAGCTGCGCCAGTATATAATCCACGTAACATTTTTCCCCCCAAGTATATATTTAATTATCGGTGATGAGGAAAAATACTTAAAAAATAGTTATTTATAGGATGATATTGCCTAAAAAGTGGTATACAAATATATAATTTTCATAATTATAAAGAAAATAAAGGATAAAGTGAATAAATGAATCTGCGTGAAGGATTAGGATTTAAATACCTGTCACATCGAGAACAGCAAGCATATAAAGGAATACTCCAGGCTTTTTCTTTAATGGCTGCCTCTTTTGATTGTTCCCAAATAAACCGTAGTGTTGACTTGGTTAAAGTTATACAGACTGTTCTTGGCGATAATCCATCAATTATCTACTTCAACAAAACGCAGATTAAAACTGAAGAATCAATACGTGATAAGAGGATTATTTTAACAGGGGTCCATTCAAAACCTAAAGCTGAAAAGATGAATCTGGCTTTGGATGCAAAAGCTAATCAGATTATTTCTTCTGTGAAAGCAACATCCAATGATGAGTATTCTTTGTTGATTAATCTTTACCATTTTTTGCAAAAAAATATTCAGTATGATAAAAAAGAGCTTCAGGCTAATTCACGGGGAGTGTGTAAATCTCCTGCTTCGCACAACGCTTATGGCGCACTATTGAACAGGTTGGCAGTTTGCGATGGCTTTTCTTCGGCATTTGCTTTGCTGGCTCAAAAAATCGGATTTGAATGTATGCTTGTAGTTGGGCACTCGGCATATTCAACTTCATTTAGCAATCACGCCTGGAATATAATAAAAATACAAGACAGATTTTATCATGTGGATGTCACATGGGATGCAAGGAAATATATTGAATTCGGTGAATATTCCTATGCTTATTTTGCGATGAAAGATGATGAAATCGTAAATGATCATAAATGGGATAAAAAAACAACACCTGCCTGTTCATACAATGATTTTTCTTATTATTCAAGGAACGGGTTATATATTAATAATGAGGATCAGTTGAATCAAATCATTAATGCGTATGCCAGAAAACAACCCAAAGTTTTTCGAATAAAGCTATCCCGCAACATTCCCCTTCCAAAAAATGCAGAGAAATATTTAGCTCAAAAAATAATGAATGAAACAGTAAAATTCGTAGAGCGTATTCAAATAAGTTATGGCTGGAATGAGAACGCAAGATGCTTCTTTGCGAAAATAGTAAAATGATGATTTTTTGTTAAAAACAACTGCGAAATCCATTATTTGTCAAGTATTGCAGTGAGTTTTTTGAGCTACGTTTTTAACAAAAAAGGCCGCCCTTATGGACAGCCTAAAATCTCCCCCGGACAGACTCGAACTGCCGACCTAGTGGTTAACAGCCACCCGCTCTACCGGCTGAGCTACAGGGGAATGTAGAAACAACCATACCTAAAATAATAAAATTTGTCAATATCTCTATTTTTGTAAATAATAATAAAAAGATATCATTATGCTGATATTTAAACTGATGGCAAAAGACTGAAAATGCCAAACTGTCCTCTGTGATATGGAGTTCCCTATTTGGCAATATCATTGTCATTTTTGCTTGACTTTTCAGGGTTTTCAAGCGAAGATTTAAGCAGGGAAGAAACCGTCGCTCCCACTTGCTTTCGGAAGTCGGAGAATTCAAGTGAGTGGCTATATTGAGCGATAACCGTTTGTATAGCTTCGGCGGCTTCTTCTTTTTTATTTCTATTATCAAACCCTGTTAAAAGCCACTTTTCAGTATCACCTTGATTTCTTTGACAACTCAAAATAGCTATAATACCTTCTTTTTCTAATTCAATACGGCCTTTATGTTCAAGATTATTTTTAAAAGGAATTTTTCTAATAAGTTTTCCCCCCTTTGCTGCTTTCATAACAAGGTAAAGAATTGCTGCTGAATACTCCTCCTTTTTTCCTTCTATTGCCCTCTTTTCAATAATATGTACAAGCCCATAACCTTTTCTTCCAGCTTCACCTTTATCTATAGTTATCTCTCCCAATTCGGGGTTTTTTATAGTTTGGGACTCCCCGCTCTTAAGAATATTTGAGAGTAGTAAAATATCTTTTATTGCTTTTCTTTTTTCTTTCATTTTCATTTATTTTTGTGATTTGGTGTTTCCGTGTGAATAACAGTTTGTATTCATAATGGCTATAACAGGATTAATGTGCGTAGCGATTCAATATGCAGAAAAATTATGGGCTTTTTTTTAATTTTTTTTTGCTTGCTTGCGCATATCTATATTAATATAGTATAAAAATGTAAATGAAAGCGATTTTTTTAAGTAAAAATAACTCTCTCACGAGCAGAACAGAACAGAACAGAAAATTATATGTCGATTTTGGCTTTGTAAAGTACTTTATAGATTAATTTTACGTTTCCTCCAAAAAATTAACAAATTTACTCATTACCAATTTTTTCTCACAAAGACACCAAGACACAGAGGAAGAGCAAGATTTTATTTTACTCACAGTACTCTCTGCGCCTTAGTCCTTTGTGTGATTTTAATAAAAATAATATTTTAAGGAGACTCATGATGAAAAATATTTTTAAATTATTTGGGATTATAGTTCTTGCTGCATTAATTGGGTTTGCCATGACAGCCTGTCCAAGCCCTGACAACAACGAGATCTGGCATGAGCCTCCACCGCATGACCCGCCTCCTAGTGCTACCTCTTTTACTGTAACTTATAGCGATAATGGTAGCACAAGCGGCATAGCGCCCATAGATTCCACTTCGTATAACAGCGGTGCGGTAGTTACTGTTTTGGGTAATACTGGCAACCTTGAAAGAGCAGGTTATAACTTTGTTAATTGGAACACCATGGCAGATGGTAGTGGAACATCTTATACAGCAGGACAAACTTTTACTATTTCTGCAAATACAACACTTTTTGCCCAGTGGTCAACCCTCCCTTTGCTTGAAGGTACAGCAACTATTTCTGGAACATACAGAATTGGCCAAACACTAACTGTAAACACGGGCAGTATAACAGGTGGTAGTGGTGATTTCATATATCAATGGAAAGCAGATGGAGTAAATGTTGGAACAAATAGCGAAACATATACCATACAAGGCATTACCGCAGGTACACTTATTACCTGTGTTATAACCCGCGCCAATGCAAGCGCAGCAGGCAGTGTTATAGCTACTGGTTCAAAAGTGCCATATAATATAGCAATTGAAAGAATCGGCAATGTGGTTGGTGATTCAATAACAGCTAATTTTGAAACAGGCCATGTTGGCGATATTATTACACTTACATATACAGTTGCAAATACTGCAAATTATAATCAGCTCCATTTTAGCGGTACAGCTTTACAAATCGATTATGTTGGAAGTGCTAGCAGTGGAACAAGACTATATACTGTAAATGTAAATGATGCTGTAAATGGTGAAATTACTATAACCGCTACATTTACTCATTCAGGATTAATTCCAGACCCAATTACATTTACTAATACAGGTACCCCTTTTACCAGAGTATATGGCGATGCGTTTGCCAATGCTATTAGTACAGCACATTTGGGGACAGGGGCAATTACTTATTCCAGCTCTACTCCAACTGTTGCTACGGTAAATAGTACCAGTGGAGTTGTAACAATAATTGGAGTTGGAACTACAACTATTACTGCAAGTAAAACAGCATGTGCAATATATGCATCTGCAACACGTTATTATACTTTAACAGTAAATCCAAAACCTGTTACTATTAGCGGCTTTAACATCACTAAAGTTTTTGATGGCGATAATAATGTAACTGGTGGTTTTGGGACGCTTTCATTTATAGGGCTTGTAGGTAGTGAAACAGCCACAGTCAACACAACTGGAGTTACAGCGACATATAACAATGAATTTGTTGGAACTAATAAAGCAATTACATTTAGCGGAAACTTTGGTATGACAGGTGGTGCAGCAAACCCAAACAACTATACCATAACCCAGCCAACAGGGATAACAGGTGCAATTACTCTTGCTTCACCTTCTGCTCCAAATGCACCTGGGCAGGGAGCAAGAACTCCTAATTCAATTACCCTTATAGCGCCGACTGGCGGCAGCCCATTACATAATTTTCTTGCAATGGAATATAGCCGAAGTAACGCATGGGAAACAACAACAAACGGAACATGGCAGCCTGGTCTAGAATTTACAGGATTAAGCTCTAGTACAGACTATCATTTTTTTGCGCGGTACAGAGACGATTTAGCGAGAAACATTGCGTCTGTTGCAAGTGCTGGATTGTTGGTGGCAACTGTTACCCCCCCTGTTATCACAATAACTACGCAGCCAATAGCAACTACAAATGTGACTGCTGGAGGCATAAGCGCTAATTTGAGTGTGGCAGCAAGCGCGGGTGGAGAGGCACTTAGTTATCAATGGTTTAGCAATACAACGAATAGTAATGTTGGTGGTACTTCTGTAACCGGAGTAACAACAAATGCGAGTTTTACCATCCCGCCGACACTCGCGGCTGGAATATATTATTATTTTGTCGAGGTAAGCGCGCCTGGCGCAGTCGCCCGCCGCTCTAATGCAGCGATGGTTAGGGTGATTCCTCCTATTGAAGTGGTATTGGTAGCTGGTGGCACATTTGATTTAGGCAGGTGTCTTGGTGGTAGTGGCAATCATGGTAATTGGCATCAGATAACATTGACTCAAGATTTTCGCATAGGCAGGGTTCCAATAACTCAGGAGCAGTTTCAGATAGTGATGACAGGGAATACCAATGGTATTAGTACGAATCCAAGTCATTTTACGGAAGGCACGTCACCTCTTCGAACACAAGACCCGGTAGAAACGAATGCGCTGCATCGCCCTGTTGAGCGGGTAAGTTGGTATGATGCAATAGTATTTTGCAATAGATTGAGTATGCAGGTAGGGCTTACCCCTGCGTATGAGATACAATGTGTTACTAATGGTGCGTGGACGACCGATCCTGTCAGATGGGGAACTGTGCCGACATCGTCTAATAATAGATGGAATAATGTTAGAATGATTCCTGGATCTACAGGTTATCGATTGCCTACCGAAGCGCAGTGGGAATTTGCTGCAAAGGCAAGGAGCAATGTGGCTAGTGGTACTGGCTTTCAATTCTCCGGGAGCAATACGGCAACAGCAGTAGCGTGGCATAGTGTTAACAGTGGAAACAGTACACGTCAGGTTGGACTTCTGCAAGCTAATGGCTTGGGGAATACAAGACATGAGCGGGAATGTGCGGGAGTGGTGTTGGGATAGATCTGCTGCTTACACAGCTGGCGCGAAGACAGACCCTACTGGAGCGGTCTCTGGTACTGACGACCGCGTGATGCGCGGCGGGTCGTGGGGCGGTTCGACGGTGAATTCGCGGTCTGTCAATCGGAACTACGATGTCCCGGTCAGTCGGAACAGCGGCATTGGGTTTCGTGTTGTTCGCCCCTGAGTTCTTCCCGACTTTCGTCGGGATGACAGAATCGAAGAGCTGGGTGCGAAGCGCCGACGCAAGCTACAGCTGCGGCAAGCGCGGAGTATCAGCTCTTCGTTTCTCCTGCTGGTAGGCGGGAGAAAAAATAATTTTTTAGCGAGAGCAGGATTAATGCTAATGTTCTGGGTTGCTTTGCTGCGCTCGCAAAGACGGAGGGTGTGTAAGTTTTGGCTCTTTTAACCCAATATGCAAGTTTTTTTATAAGCCCCTTTGGTGAAAAATCAGTGACTGACGAATTAAATGCTTTTCTGCGTTCCCATCGCATTGTCAATGTTGAAAAAAGGCTAATTGATGGCGAGCGGGGGAGCCGGAAGCAGCAATGTGCGCGTCTCCGCAACGCTCGCGTGAGGACTAGCGCGCAGTGCAGATGCAGGCAAAACCCGCGTACTTTTGGTTCTGATCAGCTACAAAACCAAGTTTATTTTTTTCCCGCAGCCAGGGCAGGCAGCGCTGCCGTGCGCCATGCCAGCGATAGCAGGCACTACTTCTGTATTATACCCGCTCCTTCTTACTATAAGGCTATTGCAGGAAGGGCATTTTGTATTGTTTTCTGCCAGCCCTGCATTGCCAACATATACATACTCAAGATACTTTGACGCAATTGACGCAAGATTTATCACTTTTGTTGGGCTTGTCCGCTCTATAGAATATTTATAAGTAGGATAATAACATGATAAATGAAGCGGAATAGACTTATCTATTGAAGCAATAAAAGAAGCAATCATCCCGATCTCTTTATCGCTATCATTTTTACCTGGAATTACAAGGGTCGTAACTTCAACATGCGCTTTTGAGGCAGCAAGTTTTATAAAATCTTTTACAGGCTCAAGCTTCGCGCCAAGTTCATCAGTATAAAATTTTTCATTGAATGATTTTAAATCAATATTTAACGCATCAATATGCTCAAGAATAGATTCTCCGGCTTTTTCGCTTATATACCCATTTGTTACAAGAACATTTTTAAGATTCCTGGCTCTGAGTAACTTTGCAGTCTCTTTTACCCATTCAATATGTATCATGGGCTCTGAATAGGTATAAGCAAGGCCGATTGTGTTTGAAGATGCAGTGATTTCTGCCATCTCTTGCGGGGAGATTGTTTTTGCATTTGGATCAACTTTTGTAGATATATTGTAATTTTGGCAAAAAGGGCAGGAGAGGTTGCAGCTATAAAACCCGGCAGATAGTATTTGCGACTGTGGATAGAAGTGGTATAAGGGCTTTTTTTCAATAGGGTCTACTGCAAGGGCGGATATTTTGCCAGCAAATGGTATTATTGGACGCAAGCTGCTGTCATATCCCCTTACATGGCATTTTCCGAATTTTTGGGCTTTAATAATACAAAAATTGGGGCAAAGTGTGCATTTTCCTGCTTTTTCTTGTTCAGACTGCTCAGAAAATTCAAAAAAAAGGGGCGTAAGGTTTTTTATTGATTTTTCACTCATATAAACGAAGTTTACTTTACAGTTTTAAAAACAGATTTAGGTTTATACAGAGACTCAACTTTTGTTAGTCTTTGTATTTTTTTTAGGTTTATTCGTTTTATTGATTGAGAATACGCTATGCTCTAATGCTTTTTTTTCAAAATAGCTTTTGATAAAATCTGAATCATCATCATCCATATCTGTAAAAAGCAGTGTTGCGTATGACTCGTTTCTGAAAACAGTACAATCTGTTGTAATAATTTTATCTTCGATTTTTATAGAGCAATACTTTATGGTAGTTCCACGCGTCAAAAAGCTGGCTGCCCCTTCACTCAAAGAGATTGTTACCCCTTTCATGGAAATTTCAACAACTTTTCCTGTGACAAGCTCCATTGTCTCTGGATGGTTAAATATAAAGCTTATTTTATCAGAATCAATTACAAAAAATCTTCTGTTTCTTCTTGATTCTTTGGGAATAAGATGGCGTGTAAATACTGCTTTCATGCTATCTATAAAAACAGATTCTGTAACATCTTCACTAACAAGCCCGTTTACCTTAAGAAAAATAGCTTTTTCAGCCTCTTCTTTTGCAAAAAGCGCTGTTTTTAGAAGTATAAAAATAGATTCTTTGTGTGAAAAAAAGGTTCTAAGAACCACTAAAAAAGGTTCCCAATGCATTGGATAATCTTCTGCGCTAAAAATGACCATTTCTGGAGCAATTTCAGGAATATTATCCATGGCTTTAACAGGGTTTGAATAAAATATAAAGTTAAAACCAAGCGGCATAAGATGCTTTTTTATTATAGAAGTAGTTTTTTCATTTTCTGCTATAACCAGTATTTTCATTCAACCCCTCTGTTAAGAACTTCATAATCAAAAATTATCCAGATTCCATCTTCATTTCTCAATCTGTAGGTATATTCTTTTACAGCTACAAGCTGCTCATATCTAAATCTTTGCATTACAGTAACTTCTGCATTATGCTGAGTATACCATGTTTTAATAATTTCAAAAGCAGATGGCCGAAAAATTATTGCTTCAGGCGGCGCTGTTCTGTGATCTACCTGCATAGTTCTTATAAGCATTTGCCTGAATTCTTCAAGAAAATTTCTTCTATCAGCTTCCGACATTCTTACAAACCTATCCCGCCTGTCCCTTGACCTAAGCATTATGCTTTCAAGATCAATATACAGAAAATACTTATGAAATTCATTCCTTTGAAGCGCTTCTATTGTAAATCTTACAACTTCATCCGGCGGCTTCCTGTGCCGCCTAAGGATTTCGCCTGTTTCCCGGTCGATCATCCTTTGCACTTCGCTTATACCCAAGTTAGGTCTTATTGAAAGATTTAATGTATTTGACCTTATTGATCTATTATCATACAAATTAGGAAAAAACTCAAGGTCAACAAAATAAACACCTGCTTCTGAAATATCAAGCACATCATTCAGGCGTATATTGAACGCAAAAACCTCACCAGGCTGGATAACCATGTTGCGGAAAAAAACAGGTTGAGCAGACAATGTTGTCCTTGTAACTCTATATCTATCTCGAAGTTCGCGCCCTGTTATATCTCTAAGTGTAAATGTTGTGTTAAAATATTTTGGGTCTGCAGTCTGAAAGGTAAAGTTTCTGGGGCTATTGTTGTATAATTCTACACGAATTTCTACAATATCTCCTACATAATATATTCTTTTATTATGAAACCTTATAATACAGGTTACATCACCTGCTACAGAAAAAAGAGGTGTTAACAGAATGAGTAAAAAATATAATAATAGTAAATACTTTTTCAAAGGTTTACTCCTGATACTATTATAATTTTCGGAAGAAAAAATGATAACATTATTTATAAATAAAATATTAAAAGGTCTTCAAAAGACAAAAGAATATAAAGATTTACTCGAACTTTTTACAGAAAAAAAATTTCCCATAGTTCTTGATAGTATAAGGGGTTTTGTCCTTGCAATAATAGCAAATGATCTCTCAAAATACTCAAAAGGGCCGTTTTTATTCATATTTCCAACAGAAAAAGCAGCAGAAAGCTTTTATAATGATTATAAATTATGCAGCAATGAGATTTTTTATTTCCCCTCGTGGGAAACTCTTCCATATAATAGCGATACTCCTTCTCCCTATATTTACGGGATTAGGATAAATACCCTTGTCAAACTTTTATCATCAGAAAAGGGCGTTGCTAAAACCCCTCATGGGGATAAAAAAGTTATTGCAATGTCTCAAAAAACTTTTACATCATACTTGCCTGATAAGGACTTTTTATCTCCTTTTTTTATGAGTTTTAAAAAGGGGGGTAAGATAATAGCCGTAGATATTGGGATAAAACTTGAGCAAGCAGGCTATTTGAGGGTTCCGCGCGTAACAATTCCAGGCGAATTTGCTTTGCGAGGGGAGGTTCTTGATATTTTTATGCCAGGGATGGGCGAAGCTGTAAGGATTGTTTTTGAGTTTGAAAAAATTGAAAGTATCAAGCTCTTTGACCCCATAGACCAGCACTCCACAGATGAAACTGATGAAATAACACTATACCCAAACAGAGAGATAATTTGGACAGAAGAACTCATAAATAAAGCTTATGACAAGAAAATAATAACAAAAGAGCAGCGGGAACATCTTTTTAGTTTTAAAACAATACCTGATGAAGAGTATATTTTCCCCCATGCTTTTGAAAAAAAATCCATGATTACTGATTATGCTGGAGCAGATTCAACCCTGATTCTTGTTGATAGCGAAGTTCTTGACTCAAACAGCGATATATTTATGAAAGAGACAGAATCGCTTTCCAGGCTCCGTAAATCTGGAGAAAGTGAATCTGCTCCGTTGTCTGCTCCGTCAAAAGCCGGGGCAAGGCTTATAAGCCCTTCTGTTATTTTTCCTGATTACAAGGCAGTTATAAAAAGTATAAAAAGAAAAATTATTCTCCCTGTAATGGGAAGCGCGCTTGCTGCCGGAGAACACAGCGGGCGTGGAGAGCGCATAACGTTAGGGTATGAACCTGGAAGATCTTTTTTTGGTAACTTCAACTATCTTAAAGAAGAAATTAAAAAGCTCATTGATACAGGATATTCTGTTTATATATTTTCATCTTCAGATTTTCAACGCCAAAGAATAGAAAATATTCTTAAAGATTTTGATGTTAATGTTGTTTTTGCTTCTGTATCTTCGGGTTTTGTGTTTCCAAAATTAAAAATAATTGTAATAAATGAAAGTGAAATCTTCGGGCGTAAAAAACGTATTCCACTATCTGTAAAAAAATCAAAAAGCCAGGCAATCGATTCTTTTATTGAACTTAATCCCGGAGATTATATTGTTCATGTAAATTACGGAATCGGCAGATTTCTTGGAATAGACAGAATAAAAGCAGCAGGAACAGAGCGTGACTATATTCAGCTTGAATATGCTGGTGAAGAAAAAATATTTATCCCCATAGAACAGGTCAATCTTGTCCAACGTTATATAGGAAGCGAAGGGGGAGCTCCAAGCCTCGACAGGTTGGGGGGGAAGTCATGGGAGACCAGGAAAAACAAAGTAAAACAAGCTGCCGAAGAGATTGCGAAAAAACTTATAGGTATCTACTCAAAACGCAAGAAAGCCAAAGGTTATGCTTTTCCGAAAGACAGTGAATGGCAAGTTGAATTCGAAGCTGCTTTTCCATTTGAAGAAACAGAAGATCAGCTTACATCTGCAAATGAAATAAAAACAGACATGGAAAGTAATATGCCCATGGACAGACTTTTATGCGGAGATGTTGGGTATGGGAAAACAGAAGTTGCGATGCGGGCTTCTTTTAAAGCTGCTTCTGCAGGCAAACAGGTTGCATATCTTGCCCCTACAACAATACTTGTTGAACAACATTTTGAAAATTTTAAAGAGAGATTTAAAGGTTATCCAATAAATATCGCAATGCTTTCGCGATTTGTTTCCAAAAGCGAGCAGAAGAAAGTTTTAAAAAATATGAAAGAAGGTAATATCGATATTGTAATAGGGACACATAGACTACTACAGAAAGATGTTGAGTTTAAAAATATTGGACTGATGATTACCGATGAAGAGCAGCGGTTTGGTGTAAAAGACAAAGAAAGAATAAAAGAGATGAAAGCTTCCATAGATTGTCTGACTCTTTCTGCTACCCCTATTCCAAGAACATTGCATATGTCTCTTCTTAAAATAAGAGATATGTCTGTTCTTAAAACCCCGCCGCACAACAGAAGACCAATAGAGACTACTGTCCAGGAATTTAATGAAGAAACAGTTGTAACTGCAATACGAAAAGAAGTTAAGCGGGGCGGGCAGGTTTATTATCTCCATAATAAAATCGAAACCCTTGATAACGTAAGACTTTTTCTGCAAAAACTTATGCCCGAAATCCTTATTGAAACAGCTCACGGAAGAATGGCACCGCAGGAAATCGAAGATGTTATGCGGCGGTTTATTCATCACGGTATACACGTACTTGTTTCAACAACTATTATTGAAAATGGAATTGATATACCAAATGTTAATACAATTATAATTGACAGGGCTGATATGTATGGAATATCACAGTTGTATCAGCTTAGGGGAAGGGTAGGAAGGTCCGACAGAATCGCGTATGCGTATCTTCTTTATCCCGAAAGCAGGGCTCTTACAGAGCTGGCAATGAAAAGGCTGCAAATAATTTCCGATAATACAGAACTTGGCTCTGGTTTTAAAATAGCATTAAAAGACCTTGAAGTGCGCGGAGCAGGGAATCTGCTTGGAAAGCAGCAGAGCGGCGAGATAGCATCAGTTGGTTTTGATATGTATTTAAGGCTTATAGATGAAGCAGTGCGTGAACTTGAAAAAGACAAGACACTGGAAGAAGCTCCGGAAGTGTATCTTGAACTAACTTACACTGGTTTTATTCCAGATACATATATAAAAGATCAGCTTGAAAAAATGGAAATTTATAAATCCATTGCTGCTGTTTTTTCGCAGGAAGAACTTGACAGACTTTACAGTGAGCTTGAAGACAGGTTTGGCCCCATTCCGGATGAAGTGGAAAGCCTTATGTCGCTTGCGGAAATAAAAGTTATCTGCAAAAAACTTTTTATAAGTTCGCTGAAAGAGAGAAAAGGGATTCTTGAAATTGAGTTTGCAAAAGTTTCTATTATTTCGCCGGATAAAGTTATTCTCCTTATTAGAGACTCGCGAGGCCACATAAAACTGGACCCCTATAGAGCTAATGTACTTATTATCAAAACAGAGATAATAGGGCTTAAAGAAAAATCTGCTTTTTTGCGCGAAAGGCTCATGAGTTTGTTGTGATGAGGTATTTACAATTATATTGAGGATATTACTTTTTATTTTTATTCTCTATTTCATTTGCTTTTCGCAGCAATTCAATAGTGCCAAGAACAACATCCTGAAAATGTGGGGGTAAGTCATTGAATAACGATACAATGCGAACAGCTTTTTCATCAATCTTTTTTTTGATGAACATTTCACCATTCCCATGGCGCAACCACTCTTCATTAACCCCAAATTGAGATACTATCAATTTTATTAATCGGGCATTGACTTCCCGTAAATTGACTTCTACCCCTGAGATATAACCCCCAGACAAAGAAAGAAGTTTGGAAAAATCCCGCTGATTGATTCCAAGTTTTTCTCTTAATTCTTTTATTCTCTGGTTTATAGAATAATCCATATCATAAAAATATTTCACTGTTGACTATTATGCAAGCAAATTTTGCCTAATTTATTGAGGAAGGATAGTTTTTTTATTGACAATGCTTATATATTAGCTATAATTTACCTAAATAATATGCAAAATAAAATAATAAAAAGTGAAAAAAAGTCAAAATTATTAGCTCTTTTTTGTACATTGGAAGAAAAAGATAAAGACATCGTTATTACAATGACTGAATCCCTTGTTAAGCAATACAAGAATAATGAAACAAAAGTTATGACCAATCTGCGTATTGGGAAAAATAATAAAAAAGGAAGGTTTTATGAAAAGTATAATTAAATTTTTCGGAATTATCGCTTTTGCGGCGCTAATTGTAATCGGTTTTACTGCCTGTGGGAACGCTCTTGATGCTCCCCCAATTCAGTTGGAGGTCCCCACTGATGAAGATACAGATATTCCAATTAGAATGCACTCAATTCGTGCGACGACAGAGCCTACTGTTCAACCGATAAACGTGGAAGGTAGTAGTAGTATTATTCGTGTTCCCAGGACTGGGAATGGTTTAATTGACTCTTTTACCGAAGGGGGGGCAAATTTTTTCTTAATTGATATGGGAATTGTTCGTAACTCTTATATTGCTACATTGGCTACGGCTGCACACAGAACGAGCAGAACAGAATTCCTAATTTCAAATGTCTCAAGGGAAATTTTGGAGGAAACTTCTCTCCAGTCAATCACCAATAGTGTGACACTCACAGACACAAAATCCAACACCCAAACAGCAGGTGTGTCGGTGTCGATTACATCAAAAATACCATTCACAAAAAGCGCTACACTTAGGGGTTCTTGGAAAGGCTCATGGACAAACGGGCACTCTCAAGCGGCCACAAATGCACAAACACTACAAACTTCAGAAACGCGTATTCAAGAGATGACTCAAGTTGTTTCAACTAATCGCATAATGGATCATACAGACCCTCACGGCATATATCGTTATGCAATTTATGCAGTCAAAAGAATCTTCTTCATTGTAGAAACACCACGTGACAATAGTCGAGTTATCTCTACTGAACCAATTGTAGTTGTTCAATCTGTTGTAAGAGACCTTACATTCTGTGAGCATGGGATTTTCGATAATGCGCCAGAGCAAACTCTCGACCTTGAATACGGGTTTCAAGAGTTTTTACCAATACCAGCCTATCCGCCAACTGAATTGCTTTATACGTTGAATATCAGCTCGCAAACGGTCGACCGAGTGCCAATACCAAATGTTGCTACATTTACAATTAACCAAATATCTGACCTTAGCCAAAGAACATACATCGGGAGACATCGCCCAAACACATCGATAACGATGACAGCTCACCCAGTCCCAGGGAATCCACTCCCAACCGATCCCACGCTATTAAAAACCTGGTACTGCGGGTACAAGTTTTTTAGATGGGAGGTTGTGAGTGGTGCAGACATCGCTGATGAGAATAATGCAGACACAACTATTACATTATCAGGCGATGCGACAATCAGAGCTATTTTCCATCGAACCTTTCCTGACACAAGATCCGGCGCCGGTCAAACTTATCGTATAGTTAGAATAGGCGAATTGGAATGGATGGCTGAGAACCTCCGCTTTGCAGGACATAGTACAAGTGATAATCGCATCAGTTGGTGTTATAGTAGCAATACCCCCAATCACGTATGTTTTCCTGTTTGTTCCAGATGTAATAGGTACGGCAGAATGTATAATTATCTTGCTGCAGCAGCGCACAATGCTGGTCAGCCGAGGGGTGAGATGAGTTGTCCTCCTGGCTGGAGATTGCCGGTATGTCGTGAGTGGGACGCTATGCGCGATCTGATTGGTACAGCAAATGCCGGCAACATACTTAAATCAAGAGAGGGGTGGAACCAGGTTAATGCTAATGGTCTTAATGGTTCGGATAGATTTGGTTTTTCGGCCTTGCCAGGCGGTTTACGCGCTGACACACAACTAGAAGGTTTTGGTGTACAGGGTAGATGGTGGAGCGCCACGTCGGGCGGCAGCAATTCTTATCGTTTTCGTGAGATGAGGTCGGATAGTAACCAAATGACTACAGGCACTATAAACCGGAATCGAGTTTTATCTGTTCGCTGTGTCCGAGACTAAATCGGTCTGTAACAGCTAAACAGTTACTACCCCATCTCCGAAGCCGCATTTTTGGAGCTTGGGGTGTGGCTGCTATCTGCATGAGGTAAAAGAGGTATGAAGAAAATAATATTTGTTGCCCTAATTTCTTTCTTTGCATTTTTTCTCATACTTCTTACCCAATGTAAACCGCAGCGGGCAGATACGCGTGTTGGTAATGAAACAGCTCCCGCTTGCGCGTTACGCGCCCTTCATGACGCTGGCTTCATGGTTTTGAATCAACCAGTTGAAGCTAATGATTTTACAGCGTTGCTTCTTGATAGTGGGAATGTGACTCTTTCCAGCTACAAGGGGATGGCAGTCATTTTGACTTTTTGGACTACATGGTGTGAAATATGTCAAGATGAAATGCCATCCAGAGAAATTTTTTATCAACGATTTAAAAATCATGGGCTGGAAATTCTGGCAGTAAATCTGGAGGAAGATGCCGATACTGTACGACAATATATCCATGCTAACAGCTTTACTTTTCCAGTACTGCTTGATGTTTACGGTGATGTCAAAGCCGGTTATGAGGTTGTGGGATATCCCACTAACTTTATTCTTAACCAGGAAGGAAAAATTATCGCCATGCATATAGGTTATTTAAACTGGAATGCACCAGAGGTAATTATTGCCTTTAATGTTCTTCTTGGAGTAATGCCAGAAACCGAAGGTGCTGCTATTGCACAGGAGCCCGGTGGTTCCCAACAATTAAGCGATGCCAAAAGGTTCGCGTCGGAATACCCTATGCTGGGCAGTGACAATATATTTGTGTCCAGAACAGTCAGTCAGTCAGCAGATATTTTGGCAAACGGGACAGGGGTTGTAATATTTAGCTTTCCAGAGTGCCCATGGTGTCAGTACTATCTTGTATACCTTCAGGAAGTTGTGCGGGAGATGGGTATTGAAAAAATCTTTTACAGCAACATACGGCAGGAGCGCCAGGAACACACAGAAAGCTACCAAAGAGTCTTAAACATTTTAGCTGGCACACTTCAGTATGATGAAGAAGGCAGGCCAAGAGTGTATGTGCCGGACTTGACAATCGTAAACAGGGGCAGAATAATCACCCGCGATTTTGTAGCCATGGTTGACAGACCCGGCTACAGGCCACGGGAATTCTTAAATGAAGAGCGGGTGACCGCAATCAAAAACCGCCTCAGAGAAGGAATGAACCAAATCAGCAAATGCTGCGATGCATGTTAATTATCATCAGTTTACCACTAAGCAGCCTATCCAATAATACCAAATATAATTGGTATGTATGTAAATCACAATAATCCCCAAAAAATATTTGACAGCGTGCCATAAATATGTTACAGTTGTTTTGTGGATAATAAATCTTGCGCAATTTATGTTGGTCCAAAATTTACTTTGGAATGGTATTATGACAAAGATGGAAAATAATGAAATCAACATTTGATGAATTTGTTAGTGATCCAAAAAGAAAGAAAGAATTCGAAAAAGAATATAATGAGTTTCTCTTATCGGAATTTGTGCTGGAAAAAATGGAGGCAGAACATATTTCTGTAAGAGGATTGGCGCAAAGAGCTGGGGTTTCGCCAACTGTAATACAGAAATTACGAAGTAAAGACGCTGAAAAAATAAACTTTCGAACGTTTACAAATGTATTATATTCATTGGGATATAAAATAAAGATTGAAAAAATATAGTCCAAATAATGTTAATTTGAAAATACAAGAACATCGTTTTGTAAAATTGTTCAGAAACCTTTCTGCTTGAATATAGACGATATGCAAAACATAGTAAAACTAATAGAGAAAATATGAACCAAAAAATTTATGAATTTGAAGCAGAAATAAAAAAAGTTCCTGACATTGATGGAGCATATATTGAATTCCCTCATGATATAAAAAAAGAATTTGGCAAAGGCAGGGTAAAAGTTCTGGCTGAATTTGATGGAGTGCAATATGATGGCAGTATTGTAAATATGGGGCTAAAAAATAAAGATGGTTCTGTTTGTTATATAATTGGAATCCGTAAAGATATACGGCAAAAAATAAATAAACAGGCTGGCGAAAAAGTAAAAGTAACGATAAAAGAACGGGAATAAAAGATATTTGTAAAAAACTTTTTATGAGTTTACTGAAAAAGAAAAATAGAGAGTAGTTCTTTTACTTCGACATTTTATCACGATAGTTTTGAGCGTTTTTCAAGAATGTATCCAAAGGAACATTTACATAAAGTCCTTGTCTCCAACGTGTGTAATCAAATGGCTCTCGGCGCATAAGCGCTATAAAGCGTTCAGCTTCCACAAGCCCAAGCTGTTCGGAAAGGATTCGCATTCCTTCATCTTTTAATACAGTATTACTCCGCATCGAAGTACCTCCTTATGAAATCAACCGGATTCATAATTGTTATCTCTGTTATAGATTTATTGAGAATCCTTTTATCTGTGGTTAAAAAACAGTTTGCGCCCAGATGAATTGCACAAGCGATATGAGAAGCGTCCATTTGCTGTAAGCCGAGCTTCATAAGCTCACCTGCTTTGTATGCGATTTCATCCGATAGGTTGCAATCGACACAAGCGATTTTTTTCCATTCAGCAATTCTGTTGAGAACTTCCTCAAATGGATTAGCAGCATTTTCGTAGTCCAGCACAAACGACCAACACAATGCAAGATCTCCTTGTCTGATTCGTTCTTGTATATGTAATTTTGCTTCAGTTTCTAATTGAATGATAAGCGAGGATTGGTCATCAAAAGGTCTGTTAAAACAGCAGTTATCTAAATAAACTTTCATCAGCGCATATCCTTTACATTTTACATTATATCCGAAATGCCACAAAACCTCAACTAGTATTGATTGAAATCGAAAAAATGGAATAAAATAAGTTTAAGGATAACCAATATTGCAATGAATAATGAAAAACATTTTAAAAAAATCAAGACCTTTATGTTCAGAACAGGAAGAATGACAAAAGCACAGATCAGTGCGCTTAAGCTTCTTTCTCCTGAATATGTTATCCCTTTTGAAGAGATAAACCCAGAGTCACAGTGTATTAAAAAGTTATCAGAATTATGTTCCCAAATAAAAAAAGCAGGTGGAAAAGTTATAGTTGAAATAGGATTTGGAACAGGCAAAGTTACTGCTGCTATAGCAGAAAAAAATATAAATAATATCTATATTGGGATTGAAGTTTATAAGCCGGGAATAGGAAGCCTTTTGAAACTTGTTGATGAAAAAAAGATAAGTAATATAAGAATAGTAAATCATGATGCTGTTGAAGTTGTAGAGAAGCTGGATATTATTTCGGAAATAGATGGATTCCATATTTTTTTCCCAGACCCATGGCCAAAGCGAAACCATATAAAACGCAGAATAATCAATATGGATTTTACCAAAAAAATTATAGATAAACTAAAAACCGGCGGCTATATATATGCAGTAACTGACTGGAAAGATTATGGCATGCAAATGCAGCAGGTTTTCCGCTCTTTCCCATCTTTGAGTTCCCCTTTTGAAAATTTTATTCCAGACCATCAGGATGCAAAAGATAAATATGCAGACATAATTCCATGGCGCGCGGAAACAGATTTTGAAAGAAAAGGGTTAAAAAAGAACCATGGAATTTATGAATCTTTTTTTATCAGCACCCCAAATCCACTGGCAGAACAATGTTTGTTTCCGCAAGAACCGCTGATTTAAAGCCTCAACCGGGATGTTTGCCAGTACTTTGGTTGTTTTGTCCTTGGGAAAGTTTGCAAAGGCCTTGCCAATTTTTGAATCCATCGCAGAGGCAGACCTTCCATCTCGTTATTATTCGCAGCAGTCTTGCTACTATATCGAACACCCTGCTGAGTGGGATGGCTTCTGGAAAGCAAGTAGTAAATAATATAGAGAGTTATAATTGCCTTGATTTTTTTTCTAAAAATAAACAAAATAATGAAAAATGCCTAAGGAGAGCTAAAATGAAGAAAACTTATTTAATTGCTTTAATCAGTTTAATGCTAATTACAGGGCTGGTGTTTATTGGTTGTGGAGGTATGAGGAGTCCTACAAGTGTAGTCAGACAAATCCATACTGCTGTTGAAAAAGGGGACAACAAGGCAATTTCTGAATTATTGACCCCAGAAGCTGCTGGAATAGTATTAAAGATGTTACCAGATTTTCAAAGAGCGTATGCCGAGTCCGGAGGCATAGCAAAAATGGAACAAAATATCACTGGCAACACTGCTGTTGTAACAGTAACATATCGCAACGGCGATACAGATGATTATGACCTTGTTAGAGTAGATGGAAGATGGAAGGGAACCATTATAAAATAATTAAAATGCGTAATCGCAAACATTATTTTCTTATCGCTATTATTGCATTTACAATATTGATTTTATCAATATTTGTTTATGTAGTATTGCCACGAGGTACACCTATAGGATTAACTCTTGCAGAATTAGAAATTCTCTCTGGAATTATAAAAGATGGGGATATAATTTGCCGCCTTGGTGATAGATTATGGTCTCAGTATTTCCGGGATGTATCTATAACAGATAGACGCTTTTCGCACATGGGAATAATACGTTTTGCTAACGATCGAATTACTGTTATCCATTCAGAGGGAAATGCGGGAAGTGAAGAGGATTATGTAAGTGAAATATCATTAGAGGAATTTATTAAATTCGCAAGAGCTATAGGTATATATAGAATCAAATATATAGATGGAAGTAAAATATCAAACTTAGCTGTTGAATATTTAGGTGTTCCATTTGATTGGCAATTTGATCTGACTGATGATTCAAAATTATACTGTACTGAACTATTATACGTTATATTAAAACGTTTGGCGCCAGAAATAGAGTTGGATAAGATTTATATTAATCTTTTAGGGAAATATATTATCCCTCTTGAAGCAATATCAAATTCAAAATATTTTTCTGAAATATATTTTATTGGCAGCAATCAATAAATTGTGGTAAGTTAAAATTTTACTTCTCTACTAGTGAATTCGTATAGCGCGTTAGCATACAATTTGTTGATTAAAATAAAAAAAGGGAAAAATTTTTTGTTGTACAAAGGGAGATTTAAACGAAATTTGTATTTCACAAAATATTTCTAACACATCACTTGACACACAAGCAATAATGTGTTAGAATGTTAGATAGTAGGCTGTGAGGTGATTGTTTTGCTACCCAAAGAGAGTGAAAATACTGAATATAAATCCATAATTGTAGACGATATAAAGAAAAGCGTTATCGCGTTCGCAAACAGCGGAGGCGGAACTCTGTATGTTGGCGTTGAGGACGGTGGCAATATAACTGGATTGCCTGATGCTGACACAGATATGTTAACCATTAACAATATGCTCCGCGATGGCATAAAGCCCGATGTTACTCTGTTTGCACGGTGTCAAATTGAAAAAATGAATGACAAAAATATCATAAGGATAGATATTCAGCGCGGCACTGACCGCCCATATTATCTCATTGGCAAAGGAATCCGACCGGAAGGCGTTTATGTGCGTCACGGCGCAGCTTCGGTTCCGGCGACTGACACGTCAATCCGTAAAATGATACGGGAAACTGACGGGGATAGTTATGAAAAACTCCGCTCTGTGGAGCAAAACATAACATTTGATTCTGCGAAAGCTGAGTTTGCGAAACGAAAAGTTCAATTTGGGACTTCACAGATGTCAACACTCGGGATTATCAACTCCGATAAAATCTACACCAATCTAGCATTGCTCCTTTCCGAACAATGTGTTCATACCACTAAAACAGCCATATTCCAAGACACAACACAACAGGTATTCAAAGACAGGCAAGAGTTTAGCGGCTCTTTATTCAAACAAATCAACGATGTTTATAACTATCTCGACCTTAATAATAAAACCATGGCGACGTTCGATAAACTCCTGCGGATTGACAACCGAGATTACCCCGAAACCGCTTTACGCGAAGCCCTTTTGAACGCTGTCGTTCATAGGGAATATTCAAGCAGTGGAAGTATTCTCATCAAAATATATTCTGACCGTGTAGAGTTTATCTCCCCTGGCGGCTTGGTTAGCGGAATTGAAGTTGAAGACATTATAAGCGGTTATTCCGCCTGCCGCAACTCCATGTTAGCGGAAGTATTTTACCGCTTACAATTTATTGAGGCTTATGGAACGGGCATATTAAAAATATTTGAAGCGTATAAAACATCTCTGGTACAGCCTAAAATAGAGGTCACACCCAACGTGTTCAAGATGATACTGCCTAACATGAACGTCATACCAACAATTAATAAAACCATGACACAAGAAGAAAATGTGATGCAGTTTGCAAGCGAAAACGGCTCTATAAACCGCAAGCAGACTGAAAATCTTCTTGGAGTCTCACAAACAGCGGCGGGTAAAGTCCTGCGCAAATTGGTGGAGCAAGGCGAACTGACGCGCGGTGGTCATTCGCGGAATGTCAGATACTTTGTTAGCAAATAATCAGATGTGTTAGAATGTCAGGTATAGAAGATTCTTTACTTTTATATAGATGATTGGATGAGACATGGTGGCAAACGAGCTTAAAAGCATCTATAAAAAGACCATCGTATATTATCAATCATATACATTGGCTATCACAGGCAAGGGCGATATGTTTTATACTGACACAGAAAAGGAAATTGAGGAAATCATAAGCCTCTATAAAAGGTTAAATCCATTTTTTAAAGAGTTCATGCTCCGCCAACTCCGCGACCTCATAGAATATAAATAATATATGGTAGTGTAGTATCACCTTGGTGCAACTATTTTTTCATGAACTATTTCGCAAAGAATTTGAAGCGGCATTTTATCGGTAGCCATAGCACGGGTCATTATGTAGTCAGCGCTTGCTCGATCTAAAGCATCAATAAGTTCGCGCTGACGAGTAAATATACCGCCTTTGCCTGGTTTAAGAGTTATATCAGCATTTGTAATTTCTTCATCCAGAGCGTTTGCTTCTTCTTCAGTCATTCTTGCCATATTTTATCTCCTGAAATTAAGTTGGCTTAAGAATTTCTTTCTACATGGCATAGCGTGAAACACATTTACCATGTCATCATCAATTATATTATACACAACTTCAATCAAGTTTCCAGCTGTATCATATCCAATAACTAACCATTTGTTAATGTATAGCTCAAGTAGTTGTTCATAAAGCGGATATTTTAACGCATGGCGGATATTAGTCTCAGTTATACCATGCTTAAAAGCAGCTTCATTGAACTCAATATTCGGAAACATAAAAAAAGTATAGCATTAAAACAGACATTATGACCAGTCAAAGTTGGCGATAAAAAAATGATTGCTATGTTCGCCCTCAACTGAAAAATTAAAAGAGGTATTGATGGTTACGAAAGGGTTTAGTGTCCAGAATTTTCCTGATTTCTAATTGTTTTCGGTTTCAGCGACAAGACCATGAGTTTTTGGAGTAGTTTTGTATTGTTTAGCGTTTTTATCAAGATTATATTGTTTTTGGATATGTTCAATGGATTGATTAACAGATAAGGATAATGATTTATTGATAGTCAGGGAAACATCTTTTATAAATCGCTTCATTAAAGTCTGGTTATTAAGAGAAATATCCAAATTGTTTTCATCCAAAAAAAGTTCAAATACCCTAATTTCCAAAGCATCTGCCAGTCTGGATAAAGTATCAGGATGTGGCCATTTTTTACCTCTTTCTATATCGCCAAGATAGTTTATTGAAATATTGGCAAATTCAGCCAGATCTGCCTGAGACCAGTTACGCCGGCTTCTGAATGTTTTTATATTTTGACCAAATATGGTTCTAATCTCTTTTTCGTTCATAATCCTCCTCTTATAGTTCCTATTTCAATACAATGCTAATAGCTTGACAAATACGCAAACCTCTATTAGAGTGTATTTTGAATACATGCCATTAGATTGTTTTGAAAACAAAGTGGTAATACAAAAGTTTGAAATTTATACGAAAAAAAGGAGTACTTGATGAAAAAAATTGGAATTTTTACATTGCTGGTGAGCTTTATGGCGCTAGCTTTGATATCTTGTAATGCGGCAGGTGACAGTGACCCGGTTATCAATGAACCACCACTATCTATGAATATAGGTGCGCTAAGAGCTGTTCCAATGGCAGCTGATGGTAGCGGCACACGACCGATAGTTGAAGACTCATTTACGCACGGAGGCCGGAATTACTTTTTGATTCATGCAGGTAGGATAAGTAATACATATTTATCGTCAATCATACCGATGACGCGATACAGCGGTCATGGAAATTTGGCCCTTAGCTTTACAACGGTCAATGAAGACACATTAAGTGCAGCTACAACGGAAACTGTGAACAATAGTATCACGAAGACAGATACTCGTGGTCAGACTACAAGCGTAGGGGCTTCGGTGGAAGTGAGGTTAGGAGTCGTCAAAACCCGGGCGAAGGTTACCGCAACCGCAAATCATTCATGGACGCGATCAAGTAGTGAAACATGGGCCCATTCAGGATCCACTAGCATTTCACTATCAGAAGTCCAAAGATATGCAGAGACACGTACTACAGCTCTGACTTTAACTCCAAGTGACCCCATAGGCTATTATCGTGTTGCAATGTATGCAGTTAGCGATGTATACTTTTTTATTACCACAAGTATTGATAATCAGGAATTACTTGACTGGGAAACAGTTGTTGTGGCATCGGGTCAATTAGCAGTGAGACAAGAATTTTCAGACAATGGCATTTTTGACAATGCTCCCCATGGAAATAATCTAATTAATTTTTCGGATGATTTTTATCGTAATCTTGAGGTAGGAGCCAGAATCTTTAATTTTGCATCTTATCCTCCAGTAAGAGCCACTACAATAATTGACGGTGATGTAGAAGTGGCTATTTTTATTGGGCAATATGACAGAGGTATTATCTTTAATAATTATAATATTGAAATTGCCGATAGAACAACCCCATTAATAATTGAATTAGATAATTTCGGTATGCGGTCAAGTAGAGAAGCAATCAGATCAGATAGTCAAACTGCAATAGAAATAAACATACGTGGAGACAATCACATAATCGGCGGAAATGGTGCAGCAGCAGGACAGCATGGGCATTCGGCTATTGTAACCAATGGTAGTCTGACTTTGACTGGGAGTGGCCAAGTGTCACTCCATGGTGGTCGCGGAGGTAACGGTTCTGGTGGTAGTGGTAGCGGTTCAGTCAATGGAACTGCCAACTCTCGTGTTGGGCTCGCTGGGTACAGCGGGGCGCGTGGTGGCGATGGCGGGCATGGCGTGGTTGCTAGGTCGATTGCTTTTTTAGGGTACGTTGGCGGGGTGTTACTCTATGGTGGCGATGGGGGTAACGGTGGATCCGGTGGATTCGGGCAAGGAGTTTCTTGGTGGCTTGTCGACCCCAGCCTACAGACGCTGGTAGGTGGCACTGGCGGTGAAGGAGGCAGTGGCGGGCGTGGTGGCGATGGCGGAGCGGGTATACAAGTGCTTGACTCGGTCACATTTGCACTGTTGCAGCGTGCTAATTTTTACGCTAAGGGCGGTCTAGGTGGTCGCGGGGGTAACGGAGGTCAGGGTGGGGCAGGTGCGCGGCGATTTGGCATCTTTCAGTCCTCTCGTGGTGGCTTCGGAGGTCAGGGTGGTGATGGCGGCAATGGCGGAACTGGTGGCAGCGGTATACATTTAGATGCGATACCCCAACATTTGCGCTTCGAGCTGCCTGATGCTGGTCACTTTGCTATCCATGGCGGGATTGGTGGACGTGGTGGCAATGGCGGAACTGGTGGAGATGCGTCCAGTGACGCTCAGTCCGGCTTTGGGCACCTTGGAGCGGGTGGTCTAGGTGGTAACGGTAATCGTGGCGGTCACGCTGTACATGCGCCAGGCGCTCCAGCGGCCGCTGATCTGCGCGAACTCTCACATCCCGGAAACGGAGGTGCCAGAGGGTCCAACGGGCAGAATGGATCCGGGACTGGGGCTGCCCCGCTGGTACCCACAAATACTCGTACACCACAGCCAGTTAATGGAGCTGCCGGGTTAAGAGTAGGTAGTTAGGATATATATACCGGTATTCGACTCCCTGTCCTAAAAGGTCGGGAGTCAATCCGGGTTTATTACAATTGTAGGGACTATTAATTTAGTTGGATTTTCGATTATTTCTGAAATGTTTTTTCCTACTTCGGTATCAGCAAAGTATTCGAGCCATATTTTTGTTATAATATCACTATAAATGTATTGTCTCAATGCTCCGCAAAATCAAACTATAGGCATCAGTCTTGCTAAGAGCTTTGCATATAAATTTACTCTACATTTGTGTAGGTGTCAACAAAAGTGTTAATCACACAAAAGTGTTAATCACACAAAAGTGTTTGACAATGAAAATAGTTTGCGTCGACACAAAAGAGAGTGGTGTGATATAATTATTGAGCAAATGTGTTGAATGCAGGGAGGTGTGGTGAAAAAGGCAGTAATACTTATTATATTCGTGCTGCTTGTTTGGGTTTTTTTCGTACGACCTCCGGTATCCGGAGGACAATTGACCTCAATATTTGGGCCGCGATATTTCGCAGATCGTTCCTTCCATACAGGGTCAGATATTGCTCTCCCTGTAGGATCCCCGGTCAACTCTATTTCATGGGGGACTGTCGAAAGAACCGGTTATAACGAAAGAGCAGGCCTTTATATTAGAATTGCCCATCTTCCCGGTATTATAAGCCGGTATTATCATTTGGATTCGATTAATGTAACAGCAGGGCAACGGGTAAACCCTTCAATGCTTATTGGCACAGTAGGAAATACAGGAATTTCAACAGGTTCTCATTTGCATTTAGAAATCAGGGCATTTGGAGTACCCCTGCCTGCGTACACTCTGATTTTCCCCGGAAGACTTCTTGACAAAGCCGGGGTATACAGATTTTTTAGCTCTGGCAAGGAAAAAATTTTGCCGGCACAACCTGCGCAAACGGAGAATCAAAATGCCTGAAAGCATAGCTCATTTTTCAGCTGTATTGTCATTATTTTTAAACGTATTTCAAGTTATTGTTATTTCCGCTTCTTGCGCAATGTTTTTTTTCTTTATGATCAATAAATTCTCAAAAGCTTTAATGCATATACTTGCTTCCTCCGGCTTTGGTGTGCTGCTAAGACTCAGGGCTCTCATAATCTGCAGAAAATCTCCAATAAAGAAAAGAGCATTTATTGAATTTGCCATGTTAAAGTCACAAGGATATTGGAAAACTTCTTCTGAGTGGCATTCAATAATAAATGAGTTCAAAGCTTTTTGTGCCATCAGTGAAACAGATATGACATATATCATCCCTAATTGTACAATGTTAATTGGAGAGGATTTTTCAAATGTTACTAAAAAATATTTTGAATATTTTTCCATTCCAAAAGTAAAAAAAGCTTTTGGTATATCTGGTGATCAAATTGAATGGGCATTACAAATACATATAGAAGAAGCCTATATAACACCAACATGTTTATTGACCGGATTATTGTCAAGATTTGAAGAAAACTGGGGAGAATTTATCAAGCGATATGTTTCTACAGCTTATATTGCAGAGACCGATGAGGATCAGGAAAAAAACAAAGCAAAGACCATTCTTACAAATGAATTATATTTTACTTTTGCCTGGTTATTATGGGGGCCAAGTTATGAGATAAAACATAGAAACTTTTGGGCTGGTCTTTGTCAAATCTCATATGGTGATGAAAGCAACTCCATCCCGGCAGTAGCTAATGTTAACACTAATGCCGCAGCAAAACTTCAAGCAAAATTTATTGAAAACAAAGGGCATCGCTATGGAATTCTTGTCTCTGCTAAAATATCGATATTCGAGAACAAGGCTTACTATAAAAGTATCCGAAATATAGTTAATCCGGAAGATACCTATTTTTATAATAAAATTGAAAATGGGGCTTTTCCATTTGCCGCACAAATTGATGATTTGATTGTATGTGATAACTATAAGGCAAAAAAGTATTACTGCACTGCTTATGTATGGCTTTTATTTGAATTGGAAGAGCAGGAGCATTTCGCATTCAGACCTGAAAAAAGCATAGCATTTTTTGAACATGCAAATCTCACAGACAAAAAATCGTATCAGTTTTTGATAGAAACTTTGATAGATAAAAGCATTAAGCACTTTGCAGATATATTCAGCAAGCCGGAATATGAGGGGCGTAGATATCGTTTTGTATGCGCTATGAACGACGAAATAACTGCTTCTTTCTATGAACGATATCATGAGATTATTGATTCAGAAAATGAGATTGGTAAAAAATTCAGGAACAGGATTTTCCCTGAGCCAAAGCACGCTCCGGCAGTCGCGTTTTCAGCATACGATGAGTATTTTTCTAAAAGCAATGTATTGTCTTATTTTGAAGTATCTCTCAAGGATAAAAATACGATTTCTGAATTTGGAAGGTTTTATACTGATATATATATGGAAAACTTTCAGGATGCTGATGAGCGTGAAACATTTGATAATATGTTGCTTTACTTAAAAAATGGTGAAACTGCTGAAAAATACAGATATCATATTATCCTTGCCAAAGACAATAACGGAAATGTTGTTGGAGGTGGAATATTTAATTATTTTATTGAAACAAATTCAGGAGTTATTGAATTCATTGCTGTAAAAAGCGATACTCAGTCCAGCGGCATTGGAACATTGATTTATAAACACATTTTGAATGTTATGGGATTTGATGCTCGCAAAATCAATAATAAAAAACTTGCATATGTGTTTTGTGAAATCGACTCGCCTGAGTACAGTAAATCAAACAATAAAAAATATCTCTATTTCTGGAATAAGCATAATTATTGGCATTTGGATTTTAACTATATACAGCCGGCATTATCGTCATCACAATCTCCGGTACATGGATTATGGTTTTTAATATCCCCTCAGGGCAGTGATTTATCCGAAGTTAAAGGGGAACTCGTTGCAAAAATAATTTGCGATTATATGAAATATGCGATGCAAATCAATAATCCTCAAGAAAACTCTGACTATATAAAAATGAAAGGAGAATTATTGTCAAAACCTGTAAATGTTCTTCGTATCATATAAAAAACCAGAGAAACCGGCTTTAAAGTCGCCTCTTTTTCATTACGCCAAAAAAACAAAAGAGGTATTGAGGCGAAACTACCTTATAATCTATACTTTTACAAGTGAATATTCGGGAATTATTAAAAGCTAAAAAACAACCTCTGATTATGGGAGTAATCAACACAACTCCGGATTCATTTTTCAGCTTTAGCAGAAAAATCAGTATAAAAAAAGCAGTTTCAGCAGCTTTAAAAATGGCGTCCGACGGGGCAGATATAATAGATATTGGCGGCGAGTCAACAAGACCAGGCGCTGATTATATCGATGAGCGCGAGGAGCTAAAAAGGGTTATTCCAGTTGTAAAAGAGATTGCTTTAAACGTAAAAATACCCATTTCTGTAGATACCAGAAAAAGCAAAGTCGCGTACGAAGCCATAAAAGCTGGCGCTGTGATTATAAACGATATTTCTTCTATGGAAGACGACCCTGCAATGGTAGATGTCATAAAAGACGCTGGGTGTGATATAATAATCATGCATAAGTTGGGCATCCCCTCTAATATGCAAAAAAATATTTTTTATACTGATGTTGTCTCAGACATATATAATAAGCTTGAAATTTTAACAGAAAATGCTGTTTCAAAAGGTATTGATGAGGGTAAAATTACAATAGATCCGGGATTGGGGTTTGGCAAAAGTGTGGATGATAATCTTGCAATAATAAATAATATTGCATACTTTAAAAAACTGGGCTTTCCTGTTCTTGTTGGCCATTCCAGAAAATCTTTTATTGGAACTATTACAGGAAAGGATGTGGAAGAAAGACTTGCGGGCTCGCTTGCTGCAGGAGTTATTTCTTTGATCAATGGGGCAGATATTTTAAGAGTACATGATGTAAGCGAAACTTCAGATACAGTAAAGATTGCAGAAGCATTCATGCGCAATGGTCTGGGCTCCGTACCAGTGCAGACCAGTATCAAGGGGAATGACAGAGTAGCGAGCTCGTAGAGGAGTGTAAAAGATTTGGATACTATAAGCATTCGCAATTATTTTGAAATTATCAGACTTGTAATTGATATCCTCGTAATAGCTTTTTTAATTTATCAAGTGTATAAAATTCTTCTCCACACAAAAGCAATGCAGCTTATAAAAGGCACTATAATTATTGGAATTATTTATGCCATAGCCTATTTCCTTAGACTGGAAACACTTCTCTGGCTTATGAATAAGTTGGGGCCAGTATTTATAATTTTAATTGTAATTGTGTTTCAGCCGGAAATAAGGAGCCTTTTTACAAGAGTAGGGCAGGGCAAATTTTTTAAATTATCCACAACTTCAAAATCAAGCGAGATAGAGAGTATTATAAATGCTGCAGAAATTCTTTCAGCAATGAAAAGGGGATGCCTGATTGTTTTTGCGCGTCAAGTTGGCTTAAAAAATATTATTGAATCTGGTACAAAACTTAATGCAGATATTTCCGCGAATTTGATTTTATCGATATTTGGAAAAGATACTCCGCTTCATGATGGAGCTACTATTATTCATGGAAGCCGCATAGTGGCTGCTGGTTGTGTTCTGCCGTTATCTGAACAGCTTGATATTAAAAGAAGTTTTGGAACAAGGCACCGCGCTGCAATTGGTATTTCGGAGACAACTGATGCTGTTGCTCTTGTTGTATCCGAAGAAAGATCTACTATTTCAGTTGCGTATGACGGTATTCTGTATTATGACCTTGAAAAAGATGAGCTTAAAAAAACTCTTGAAAAAGTTCTTAGCGCAAAAGATGATGTAGAAAATAAAGAAAAAGAGGTTCAGGTTGAAACTTAAAAAGATTGGCAAAAGTATTATAAATAATTGGCCTGTGAAAATACTGTCAATTGCCCTGGCTGTGCTTTTGTTTTTTTTTGCAAGGCTTACTACAATAGAAAGCCATCATATAATAGTTCCTCTTGAGGTTATCCTGAACGAGAATTTTGTACCTGCGGGTGCGCAGTCGTATCCTACAGATGTAAGAATATCTTTAAGAGGCAGAAGCGAAAACTTTCTTTTAATAACTGAAAATGATATAATAGCGTATGTTGACTTTAGCGCAAAAGAAAAAAGTGGCTACTACAGAGAACCCATAAGGATTAGAAAAAGAGGCAATGCACTTTTTGCAGACCTGCTTGAGGTAAAAGTTGAACCCAGAGAAGTTCGCCTTAGAATAGAAGAAAGGCTTAGGTAGGAGGAAGATAAAAATGATTATTGGCATGGGGATAGATATTGTAAGAATTGAGCGAATGAAAAAGTGGATTGTCCGCCCTTTGTTAATGGAAAGATATTTTCATGAAAAAGAGATTGAAGGTGTAAAATCAAGAGGCCAGCTCGCAGCAGCGGGAGCTGCAATGTTTTTTGCAGCAAGGTTTGCAGCAAAAGAAGCATTTGGAAAAGCATTGGGAACAGGTCTTCTGGGTATATCATTAAAGGAAATTCAGGTTGAAAATAATGTAAATGGAAAGCCTGTAATTAATTTATATGGCAAGGCAAAAGAAGCTTTTGAAAAAACAGGTGGAACAAAAATTCATGCTTCACTTACACATGAAACAGATAACGCATTAGCCGTTGTTATTATAGAGAGATAAATATGAGTGACGAAAACAGTAAACAACCTATAACTTTTTTATCAAAGACCGAAACAGACTGTCCTGTATGCGGCTTAAAATTCCGAAAAGAAGAGATGATGACAGGAGGTGGCAGGCTGAATGCAGGCGACCTTACAGAAGAGCTAAGGCGGTTATACATACCATCGAAAAAATATGGGGAAATAAATCCTTTGATTTATTATATTACTACATGCCCGGATTGTCTTTTTTCTGCTTCTGCTTCTGATTTTTCTGAAGTTAAGGCACCGCAGATAGCAGAGCTCAAAGCCAATACAGAAGACAGAATTTCTTCTCTTGAAAGTATTTTTGATTCTGTAGATTTTAAAGCAAAAAGAACTCTTATAGAAGGAATTGCTTCTTACTACCTTGCTGTAATGGCGCTTGATTCTTTTACAAAAGATATGAGCCCTACAGTTAAGGGAGGCATTTATTGCTTGCGGAGCGCATGGTTATGCAATGATCTTCATGCAAAATTCCCTTCTGAAAATTACGATTATATGGCAGAGCTTTTTTACAAAAAGGCAACATTCTATTATGTTAAAGCGCTTGATTACGAACAGGATGGCTCAGAAGGGATAGGGGGCGCAAAAAATCTTGGTCCTGATCTTGATAAAAATTACTGCTATGACGGAGTTTTATATGTTGGCGCGTATCTTCAATATAAATATGCATCAATAGAAGATGAGGCTAAACATAAAGAAGCGTTGGCAAATGCAAAAAGAATAGTGGCAAAAATATTTGGTATGGGTAAGGCATCTAAAAATAAGCCAGCTGCAATTCTTGATAATGCAAAAGACCTTTATGATAAAATAAAAAATGAGCTAAAAGATCCATCTGATGAGTAGTATGGTCAGAAACATAAAGCTTGTAATAGCGTATAACGGAAAAAAATACGCAGGCTGGCAGATTCAGGATAATGATACTACGATTCAGGGTTTAATCGAAGAAGCTTTAAAAAAAATACATAAATACGAAATAAGGATTGTCGGAGCAGGAAGGACAGACTCAGGTGTTCATGCAATTGGTCAGGTTGCAAATTTCAATACAGATTTGGCTTCAATCCCCGCAGAAAAGTTTTCACTGGCGCTTAACTCAATACTCCCGGAGGATATAAGAATTCTTGAAAGCAAAGAAGTTGATCTCTCTTTCAACTCCAGATATGATGCTATTGAGAGAATTTACAAGTACCAATTAACAGATATTTATTCAGTTATGCCCTGGGAAAAAGATTTTTCAATGTATATAGATAAAAAACTTGATATTACTGTTCTTAATGACATAGCTTCTGCAGTGATTGGAACACATGATTTTTCTGCGTTTTCAGCCCCTATGGAAGAGCATGTATCAACTGTCAAAACTATTTTTAGCTCTTCTTTTTACCCTTCATACCCTTTTATAATATATAAAATATCAGGAAGTGGATTTCTAAGAAAAATGGTAAGATCTATTATTGGCACAATCGTAGAAATATATAAAAATGGGGGAGGGCGAGGAGAACTTGAAAAAATATTGTTTTCTAAAGACCGCTCTTTATCAGGTGCAACTGCTCCTGCCAAGGGATTATTTCTTGATTATGTAATTTACGACAGGGAAAAGGGATGAGAAAAGTACTTAGTGATTTGTGGAATGTTCTTGAAGACTACAGGCAGTTAGTAAATTATGGATATAAATGCGATAATAGGGAATACTATGTTCCTGAAACAATAACCAATACTCCTGGTCCCAGGTCTGTTACTCCAGCGCAGGTTGAGACAGGCTCTGCTGGAGCGGAGCAAGCGCAAGAGAATGAACCAGATTCTTTTGAAAAAATTACTAAAGAGATTATGCAATGTACAAAGTGCAAACTTTGTAAAGAAAGGAAAAACAGTGTCCCCGGAACCGGTGTTTTAAGCCCACTTGTTATGGTTATTGGTGAAGGACCCGGAGCAGAAGAGGATTCTCAAGGGCTCCCTTTTGTAGGGGCAGCTGGGCAATATCTTGATAAATGGCTTAATGCGATTTCACTTGACCGCGCAACAAATTGTTTTATAGGTAATATTGTTAAATGCAGACCACCTGGAAACCGTGATCCGCAACCTGATGAAGCAGAGCAATGTATTGTGTTTTTAAAAAGACAGATAGCGCTGCTTAAACCTAGGGCAATTCTTACTGTTGGAAGAGTTGCAAGCAGCATAATAACTGCTCAGGAAGGGGGGATAGGAAAACTGCGGGGTAAAATTTATAATTATGAAGGGATACCTGTTGTTGTTACTTACCACCCAAGCGCAGTTTTGCGGGACAGGAGTTATAGGGCAGCAGTATGGGATGACCTTAGAGAACTTAGAAAAATACTAGATGAAATAACCTGATGTATATAGAAGTACTCTTTAACATTCCGTTGAAAACAACATTTTATTATGCAGCTACGGATAAACCCGGGAACAAAGATAGTATAAAAACAGGGGTAAGGGTTTCTGCTGGATTTGGGAAAAGAAAACTTACAGGATTCATTGTAAATATTCTTAAAGAAAGCCCTAACGTAGATTTTGAAATAAAAAATATCGAAAGAATTATAGATGATGTTCCTTTGTTTGATGATGATTATTATGATTTGGCAAAATGGGTTTCGGGAATGTATATGTGTTCAACAGGGGAAGCTCTTTTTTCCATGATACCTTCGGGGCGCAGGGAAAAAGATTTTGAAATCGATGTTGCTGAAGAGAGTTTGGAAAATTTTAGCCGTATAACTTTGAACAAAGGGCAAAAGAGTGTTATTGAAAAAATACAATGCAGCAACAATTCCCTTTTTTATATCTATGGAGTAACAGGATCCGGTAAAACCGAAGTTTATCTTCATATTGCCGAAGATGTTTTGGCTCAGGGAAAAAGTGTTATATATCTGGTTCCGGAAATAGCTTTGACTCATCAACTTATGGATTATATGACAGCAAGATTTGGAACAAATATTGCTGTGCTCCATTCAGGACTTACTCCATCACAAAAATTAAAACAGTGGAGAAGAATACAAACAGGTGAAGCAAAAATTATTCTGGGCGCAAGAAGCGCTGTTTTCGCGCCTGCAAAAAATTTAGGGCTCATAATACTTGACGAAGAACACGAGGCAAGTTATAAATCAGGCTCTACACCAAGATATCACGCGCGTCAAGTTGCAATGCACAGAATAAAAACCTCCAAAGGAAAACTCATAATGGGCAGCGCAACCCCCTCTGTCGAAGCATATCATCTCATGGCAGAAGGGGTTCTTGAAAAATGCGAACTTATGGAAATTGCTGCAGGCGGCACTTTTGCTCCTGTCCGCGTTATTGATATGAAAGGGCAAGATTCTGCGATCTCATCATACCTTGCAGAAAAAATAAGAGAAGTAACTGCAAAAAAAGGGCAGGTAATACTATTTCTTAACAGGAGAGGTTTTTTCTATTACTATTACTGCCTTTATTGCAAATATGAGTTTAAATGCAAACAATGTTCTGTTTCCCTAACGTACCATAAAGAAAGGAATAAGCTGGTGTGTCACTATTGCGGATACTCTGAAACCCCCGCAAGAGTATGCCCCTCATGTAATTCCTCCGAAGTGGGGTATTCAGGCTTTGGAACAGAAAAAATAGAGAGCGATATAAATAATTTTTTCCCATACCTTAGATCTCAACGCCTTGATAAAGATAGCATAAAAAAAGGGAGCGCTGTAAAAGAGATATTTACCAAATTCAAAAATAACGAGATCGACTTGCTCCTTGGCACCCAAATTATTGCCAAAGGGCTGAATTTCCCTGGCGTCAAACTGATAGGCATTATTATGGCAGATACAACATTACAGCTCCCTGACTTCCGGTCTGCTGAAAAAACATATTCACTTATTACACAAGTTGCAGGAAGAACAGGCCGGTTTTCCAAAGACGGCGAAGTCGTTATCCAAACTTACAGGCCAGATAATTATGCAATAAAATTCGCTGCGCAAAGAAAACACACTGAATTTTATAATGCAGAACTTGAAAACAGAAAAGCAATGCGATTTCCCCCATTCTCCAGAGTTATACGAGTTATATTCAGGTCTAAAGAGAAAGAAAAAGCTTTATTGGCAGCAAAGGATTTTTACAATATTCTTGCTCAAAATAAAGGGAGTTTTGATATATTGGGACCTGCAGAATGTCCTCTTGCGCTTATCGCAGGAAGCAGCAGATACCATATCCTTGTCACTGCTAAGGATATTAAAAACTCCCATAGGGTAGTTAGTGGAACAATAGAAAAACTTAAAACCCCCTCTGGCGTGTATGTAGAGATAGATGTGGACCCAGTGTCGCTTATGTAACCCTGTGTTGACTTTCGCAATATCTTCTATAATAATGTAATATAAAGCAAAATTAGGACTCAAATTATGACAGACATATTAACAATGGAAAATGATATTTTAAAAGAAAAATCAGCCCCTGTTTCAGAAATAGATGAAAATATAAGAAACCTTATAACTAAAATGGAAGAAATTCTTGATAAAAATAATGGGGTCGGCCTTGCCGCGCCTCAGATTGGAGAAAATAAACGGATTTTTATAACAAAAGTTCCTGGCGATATTCTAAGAGTTTTTATAAACCCGGAAATCATTCAAACATCCCAAGAGCTTGAAAATTATGAAGAAGGGTGCCTCAGCATTCCAGGAGTGTGGGCAAAGGTTGTAAGGCCGACTGCAATAGCTATGCAAGCATGGGATTCAAAAGGGAAAGTTTTTAGAGTAGATGTAGAAGGAATTCTGGCAAGAGTAATTCAACATGAATTTGACCACCTGAATGGTATTTTATTTACAGACAGACTTGATGAAAAACAAAGAGAAAAAGCATTAAAAGTATATGACAGGAAAAATAAGCCCAAATGAATATTTTCTTTGCTGGTACTCCTGAAATCGCTGTTAAATCCCTGGAAAAAATAGCAGAAAACTTTAATATTTGCGGAGTTCTTACAAACCCCGACAAACCTCAGGGACGCAGCAATAAAATAGTTTTTTCTCCTGTAAAAACAACAGCCTTATCGCTGTCACTCCCGCTATTCCAGCCCGAAACAATTAACAGCGATTTTATCTCAACAATAAAAAGCCTTAACCCCGATATTCTGGTCACATTTGCGTACGGAAAAATATTTAAAAAAGATTTTCTCTCGATATTCAGTAAAGAGACCCTTAATATCCACCCATCTTTACTTCCAAAATACAGAGGACCATCTCCAATCACAGCAGCAATTCTTGCAGGAGATCCGGAAACAGGCATAACCATCCAAAAGATGGCGCTTAAAATGGATAGTGGGGATATCGTCAAACAAGTGCAATTCCCGCTAACAGGAAGCGAGACCGCTGATTCCCTGACAGAAGATGTAGCAGAAAAAAGCGCTTTGCTCATTACAGAAGTTCTCGCAAACATTATTTCGGATAACTATTCCCCCATACCGCAAGACCATTCCCTTGCATCTTACTGCTCTTTTGTAAAAAAAGACGATGGACTTATAAACTGGAATGACAAAACCGTGCAAATTGAAAGAAAATTCAGGGCATATAAAAATTGGCCAGGAATCTTTACATACTGGAAAGGAAAACTTATAGTAATTACAGAGTGCTGTTTAGTATCTGAAAATGATGCTAAAAATATAAATACGCCAGATATTGTACCTGGTACTGCTGCTTTTGTTGATAAAAACAAAGGAATTCTTATAAAAACAATAGATGGTTTTTTAGCTGTTACAAGGGTAAAACCACAGTCAAAAAACGAAATGGATTTTAAATCATTTTTAAATGGTTCAAAAGATTTTATAGGCTCTATTTTGGAAAATGATTTACTAAAAAGCAGCTAAAGTGTAATCTATTAGAATCTGGAGATTGTATGTTGAGTTGGATTAGCAGAATTAGAAATATCTTCCCTTCCCGAGAAGATGATCAAGATATAAAATTTTCTAAAATAATAATATATGTTGTTACAGGACTCCTTCTGTTTATGCTTTTATCAGGTGTTTTAGCATTTATGCTTATGGTAAGAAGTGCAGAAGATGTTATGATTCCCAATGTAACAGGGATGAAACTGGAAGATGCTTTGATTGCTGTCCAGGATAGAGGGCTCAACAGCAGGATACAATTAAGATTTTCCGCAAATCCCCTGGACAGAGGCAATATAATAGAACAATCCCCTGCTCCGGGAACAATAAAAAAAGCCGGGAGCCATGTAGTTTTAAGAGTAAGCAGAGGCTCAATTATTGATCAAATGGAAAATTATGTAGGGTGGCAGGTTAGAGACCTTGAAACGCACTTAAAATCACTTGGCGCTACGATAACAATAAATGAGCCTCTGATAAGAATTCACAGTGATATGCCTGAAGGCACAATACTTGAGCAAAAGCCGCTTCCAGGAACAGATATTTCAAGCGGAGGAGCAGAGCTTTCCCTTGTTGTAAGCTTGGGACCAGAGGGGCAAACTTTATCTGTTCCTGATCTTGTGGATATTGATTTTACAACAGCAATGAGAAGAGCTGCTGCAAATAATATCCCTTTTCTGTTTACCCAGAGAGAACCAAGAAGAGGAGAAGGAAGGGGAGTTATCGTTGAACAAAGGCCTGGAAGAGATGAAAATGTACCAATTGGAACAACTGTTCAGCTTACAGTTACCCCTCCTGAGCCATCTGGCGGAAGAATTTTTGGAATTCTTAACAGAACACTTCCCGAACACCCAGTAGCAGTTGATACAGCTTTTTACATAATATCTGAAGACGGAGTAAAAGACGAAGTTTTTAGGCTGAGACATAGAGGTGGAGCCATGGCTATTCCTTTTTTTGAGGAAGAAGGCACAGTTCTTGTAATATCTGTAATGGGCAGGGACTTAATTCATTTTATAGTCAGGAGATAAAGTTGGTATGCGTAGCCATATCAATTTTGCCAGCCTTACCTCACCCAGGGGCAGGCGAAGCTGTATCAGTCTTCATTTCCTTCAAACAATTTTTTTGTACTCCCAATCTGATTAATATCATTTAAATTAAATGGAGTTCTCTGATACACATAATAATTGATCCAATTTGAAAAAAGAAGGTTTGCATGACTCCTCCAGCTTACAATAGGAGCTTTTGCTGCATCATCATCAGGAAAGTAGTTTTTAGGGACATGAATATCAATACCTTTGTTAATATCTCTTTCATATTCTAGTTTTAGTGTATCTGCATCATACTCTGCATGGCCTGTAATAAAAATGTGCCGCCCCCCTTTGGAGGAAACAATATAAACCCCAGCTTCATCAGAGTCTGCGAAGATTTTTAAGTCATCGATTTTCTCTATATCCTCTTTCCGGACTTCTGTATATCTTGAGTGGGGAGCATAAAAGTAATCATCATATCCTCTAAGCAATTTTGTATGTTTTACTTTTACTTTATGGCTAAAAACCCCTGATATTTTTTTCCCAACAGGATATTTTGGAACTTTATAATGATAGTAAAGACCTGCCTGAGCAGCCCAGCATATGTATAAAGTGGAAAAAACATTACATTTTACCCACTCCATAATTTCTTCAAGTTCATTCCAATAATCAACGTTCTCAAAATCAAGTTGTTCTACTGGAGCGCCTGTTATGATCATACCATCGAATTTTTCGCCTTTTACATCAGTAAATGTTTTGTAAAATTGTTGAAGATGCTCTGCAGATGTATTTTTGCTTTCATGAGTCTCTGTCTGCAAAAGAACAGCCTCGACTTGCAGGGGGGTATTGCTTAAAAGTCTTAAAATTTGTGTTTCTGTTGTGATTTTTGTTGGCATAAGGTTTAAAATGCCTACACGCATAGGTCTTATGTCCTGATGCAATGCTTTTTCTTCGGTTATTGTAAAAATATTTTCTTTTTTTAGTATTTCTCTTGCAGGAAGATTATTCGGAATATTTATTGGCATATCAATCCTCTTGTTAAGTTTTTATACAATATGATATTATTGGTCAATGGCTGAAAATAATAAGGTTGCATAAATTTAAACGTTATAATGAAGATAATGGCAGGAATCAAAGTGAAAAAAATTATTATATTTTTACTAACTCTTTTTATACTGGTTTCATGTGGTAATAGACGCCAATTTATTGAAGAGTTTGAAAGAATAATGGATGAAAAACATGGTGAACAACTTCTGAATGCCCTAAAAGATCTTGATAAAAGCTTCCCTGGAAAGCTTAGAACTAAAACAAATATCGCAGTAATTTATCTTAGTATGGGAAAACCCGAACAAGCTGAATTATTTTTTGAAAAAGGGGTCAATGCTGCAAGAAGGAGCAGGGAAAGGGATGAGAAATATACTTTTTTTGCTAATTATTCAGAGTACCTTTTTAGTATAGGAAATTATAGCGAGAGTTTAAGAATGGGAATGGCAGCGCTTGGAGCTGAATATTCCGATCCCTCAGGTGTCTCTATTACAATTGCCCAAATTTTTGCCCATGAAAATAGACCTAACGATTCTATACTATTTTTTAAAAGAGCATGGAGAGAGATTCCTAATATTTTTACAGATCAGGATATTTATACTTTTTTTTATATTTTAAGTGTTTCAGAGTATGCAGAAGAGAATATTGCTTTAATGGTTTCAATAATTGAAGAAATGAGGCTTAGAAATCCCGATATACGTGGCTATGGGTTTAAGCAGGCAGAAATTCTTCATCAGGCAGGAGCGCCTGTTTCTTCTCTTATAGCTACTTTTTCCGAGATGGAATTTTCAAGATTATATACTGCTGCAGATAATGAAAAAATGCTGGAAGCTATTGATCTTTTGTATGAAAATAATAGAGAGTCATTGCTATCTGTCAGAATAATAGAAGGTTATAGAAATTTTATACTTGAAGAATGGCATATTGCAGAAACTATCTTTGCAGAAGTAACGCCGGAAACCCCCATGATTTTTTATAACTATTTAAGACTTGCTTCAAGACTTCAGGCAGGGCATGGAACAGAAGCAATGCTTACAACTTATCTCCAGCTTGGCAGACACTTTTCAGAACTGCAGGGGTATCATTTTAATTTATGGAATGGTATTAAAAATAGCTCTATAAGGCATGATCCTGCTTTTATGGAGGCAATACTTAAAAACTGTATATTGTTATCTCCAGCTTCTGACTATGCAAGATTATCAAGAATTGAATTAGGCAGGCTTCATGATATACCTCAAGGTGAAAAAATAATTTTACATGATGAGGTTTTACATTATATAAATCTGGTAATAACCAGAGAAGCTACTGTGGATATTCTTGAGCCTGTAGCTTTAATGCTTGAGATGGAAGAAGACAATATTTTTATAGATGATATAATGCAAGCGCTCCAGGAAGCTGTAAGAGAAAGAAGGATTGGTGACTGGTTTAGGAATAGGGCTCAAAGAGGAAATGAAAACATTAGAGCAAGAATTTCTGTTATCTTATCATAATACAATGGGCTATCCATCATATATGCATACCATTAACGACAAAAACCAGGACTAATCTGCGGATTTGTCCTGGTTTAATATCAAAAAACTGCGTTACTCCGTTAGCCCAAAGGGGATTGATTACTTAAAAAGTTCTTTTATTTGTTTCGCGTAAATTTCATTTACTACAGATCTTCTTATTTTTAAAGAAGGTGTGAGTTCTTTGCCAACTTCAAAAGTCTTTGGTAAAAGCTTAAATCTAAAAATAGCTTCAAAATGTTTAAATCCATTTTTAGCATTGACTCTATCGATTATCTCTTTTTCAATAAGTTCATTGATTTCAGGTGACAATAACAGGTCTTCTTTATCCATGTATGGTATTTCCATTTCTAAAGCTTTTTGTTCAATATACTCAAAGCTTGGCACAATAAGAGCTGCAATAAATTTTTGGTCTTGCCCAAGCACCATAATCTGCTCAATGTATTCAGACTCAAGGCACTTGTTTTCAATAGGCACAGGTTCTATATTTTCTCCACCAGTAAGGACTATTGTCTCTTTTGCTCTTCCTATTATTTTAACTTCACGATTTATTGTTGCAACAACAATATCTCCTGTGTTAAGCCAACCATCCTGAAGAACTTTGTCTGTCTCTTCCTTGTTTTTGTAATAACCTTTCATTACCTGATCGCTTTTAACATAAAGCACCCCTTTTTTCCCATGAGGTACAGGCTTTAATTCTTTATCAAGCACTTTAAACTCAACACCCGGAAATAGAGGCCCAACTGTTCCATGAACAGGTCTTTTGTGCTTACAGACAGAAAGTATGGGCGCTGCTTCTGTAAGTCCATATCCTTCATTGACTCTAATTCCCATTGCATTAAAAAATTTCCTTACTGCAGGTGGAAGCGCTCCTCCTCCGGAAATTCCTAAAATAAAACGATTCCCAAAAAGTTTTTTTATCTTTTTATATATGATAACGCGCCCAAGCATTTTCATGGGCCATAGCAATAATATTGGAATTATGGATAAACAAATATCTAAAATACGGATCCGTTTATGAAACTGTGGCACAGTTCCTATTAACATTGCGACCAACTCATTATAGAGTTCGCCAATCCAGACAAAATATCTAAAAAGTATTTTTGAAATCCCTTTCTTTTTCTTAATGTTTCTTAAGATCGCGTTTCTTACCCCTTCCCACACTCTTGGAACAGATATAATCCACTGTGGATTCAGAGCAGCCATATCAGCTATAAGCACAGACCCTACTGGCTGGGAATATGCTATTCCGCCGCCTGCTTCAATAAAAATATATTCGCATGTTCTTTCAAATGAGTGCCAAATAGGCAAAATACTTATCATGATTTCTGTGGGTTTTACAAGAAGGTATTTACCGGTAACTCTGTCCAACTGAAATATAAAATTTCTATGTGTAAGAACAACCCCTTTTGGTGTTCCTGTGGTTCCAGATGTGTAAATCAAAGTAGCAACATCATCCAGATTCCCTTTATCCAGTTCTCTTTCAAATATTTCTTTATCCTGGTTAAGTTTTTTTTCTCCCAATTCCATAATGTCATAAAAATTAAAAATACTTATATTGCCCTTTTTTTCTTCAACAAGAGAGCTTTCATTATTGTCAAAGATAATAAGTTTTTCAAGAAGTGGAAGTTGTTCAATATTACTAAGTATTTTTACAGCTATGGCGCTGTTTTCTGCTATTACTGTTTTGCAATCAGCGTGGCCAAGTATCGATACTATCTCAATTTCTGTTGAGTCAGAGCCTCGCGGAACATCAGCGGCGCCTATACCCATAATAGCAAGATCCGATACGATCCATTCTTTTCTGTTATCAGAAATAATCCCTACATGATCTCCTCTTTTTATTCCTGCCTCAAGGAACCCGGCGCCAGCAATTTCTATTCTTTTATAAAAATCCTTATGCAATATTTTTTCGAATTGGCCTTCTTTGTCTTTTGCATAAAGTGCAATAGAGTCAGGATACTTTAGAGTTGTTTCCTTTATTCTTTTAGTTACTGTCATTTACTTTCCCCTGCTTGCACAAGACACAGCCACTCTGCTTCTGCTGCCAGTTCATCGCCAACGTATGCTTTTCCCGATTGTTTTAACATTGCTTTTGATACACGTATATTTGTTATAACCAGTTTTACTTTATCCCCTGGTTTTACCTGTCTCCGGAATTTTGCCTTATCTACAGTTGCTAAAAAGAAAAGCGCATTTCCAAGCAGTCCTGACTGGCTTATCCCTGCTCCGCCTGCCTGAGCCATTGTCTCAACAAGAATAACCCCGGGAACTACAGGATACTCAGGGAAATGACCTTTAAAAAAATACTCTGATGCTGTAAATGTTCTATATGCAATAATTTCTTTTTCATCTGATTTTTCTATTTCATCAACAAAAAGAAAAGGTTCCCTGTGAGGTAATAACTCTTTAATATCCTTCATAATAATATTCTCCCTTGCTTCATAATTTATCATGCAAAATAATGTTATATCATTTTATTAGCATTATTTTAATAGATGTCAGTTATTTTTTTATAATAAGTTTGCTGTGCAATTCTGTTTTACATTGATAATTCCCTGAGAATTTTTATAGTTTCACTGGAGCTCCAGTCTCTTGAACCTGTAATAACACCAGCAATTCTCCCTCTTGGATCTATAATATAAGTTGTAGGGATCGACCGCACACTGTATTGAGCTGCGATTTCCCTGTTTTCATCGAGGACAACAGGAAAGGTATATCCATTTCTTTGAATAAATTCCCTTGCAACTGAGCTATTTTCATCAATATTGACTGCGATTATCATAAAATTGCTATTTGCCATTTCTCTATGAAGAGATTCCAATGCAAGCATTTTATTTCTGCATGGAGGGCACCATGTTGCCCAAAATGTAAGCATTATTACTTTACCTTCATGCCTGTGAAGCCTGACCCTATTACCATTTAAATCAGGTAAATTAAAATCAAAATAATTAATATCTTCTGTAATTACCTGAAAACCAAGTTTTTGCAGATTTTCTCTAAAAGAATCCCCTGGAATTTGCATTATAAAAATAAACAATAAAGGGAAAATTACAACCCATAGTTTTTTTTGCATAAATCATATACCCCATTTTTTTGTGCATTAATTCATAATATTACAATTTTTTTAAACAGTCTATTTTTATGTTGCAAAAACAGAGGCGAGTATAACAATAAAATTATATAAAGCGTGCGATATTGCATTTATATGAATACTTCTATCCCTAAAAAAGATAAAGCATAAAAAAATACTACTGATAAATGAGATTAAAATACCTGCAACACCTTGAGAAACGTGGCAGAGTGCAAACATAGCTGATATTGATATTGCCAACACTGTTTTGCTTGCGCTTTTTTCAAAATAATTGATCAAATATGCTCTAAAAAAGAGTTCTTCCCTATAGCCTGTTACAACTGATACTAATAGATAAAGAGGTATAAATTGCTTTGTGCTGGCTATACTTGGAACATTCTGAATAACTCCCATAATCCTAAGTATTAATGCTGCTGAATTGACAAAGATAATCAATAAAAATGTATAAATTATTATTAAGATAATTGTTTTTAAAATACGGCTGGTCAGGCCAGGAGCGAAATTATCTTTTAAATTCCATTTTTTCAGATGAAAAAAATAGAGAATAATCAGGATTTGGGGAATTGAAATGATGATATAATTTATCATCATAGTATCTGAGGCAAAAAAATAGGCCATAGCTGTACTGTTTGTAAACACAGCAGGGAAAAAAAGCACTAGATAGAGTAAGAATGGTTCAGAATTGTATAAATAATCTTTAATTTTCATATTTTTTTCTATACATCAAGAGAAAATATTATATAATCTATACATTGTTGGGTGTTTATTTTGGTAATAATAGATGTGAAAACCACCAACAATATAATTGTATTTGTTAATACAATATGAACTTTGTATAAATTAAAGATATAATATGTCAATACTTTTTATTTTTATAATAGTAATTCTGGTAGTTGTTATTGTACTTATTAGAATGTTTTCAAGCGATAACTTCCCATGGATACAATTTTATGCTCGCGGGCGTGAAAGCGGATTTAGTTTAAATGAAATAAATCTTCTTAGACGGGTAGCGATTGAAAGTAGTATAAAAGAACCAGTCTCTCTTTTTTGGTCTGTAAAACAGCTTGATAGAGCTTTAAAAAGTATGATTTTGAAATACCGTAGCGGCGCTACCCATAATATAAATCAGGCGACTATATCTAAATTTTTTGATTTTAGAAAAAAAATTGAGTTTGAACAGCCTAAATATAAAATAGGAATAACAACAAGCAGAAAATTAACAGTAAGACAGGTTATAAAAATAACACTTCCTGGTGTAGGAACTTATACTTCAAGTGTTGTTGAAAATCTTAGAAAATATTTTGCAATAGCATATCCTTCAGGCCCCAAACTTCCTTTAGGGGTATCATGGGCAGGACAGAAAATAAATATATATTTTTGGCGGCCAGATGATGCTGGCTATGTTTTTGAAACAAGAATATTAAATGATTTTATTGACAGCAAAGTTCCCATACTTCATGTGGCACACTCAGATAATCTTGTAAGAAGCCAGAAAAGAGGCTCTGTAAGGGTAGATGTAAATAAAAATGCATTTCTTTACTCTATTTCTGATGTAGCTAATGAAATAGTGGAAAAATCATCTGGCATAAAATGTATGCTTCTGGATATCTCTGAAGATGGGGCAGCAATACTTATAGGCGGAAAAGCACGGGCTGGAATTATGGTAAAAGTTCAAACAAAGCTTTCTGGTGAAGATGTTGTAATGTGCGGTGTTGTTAGGGGTATTAACTTTAATCAGAATAAAAACCAATCAGTATTGCACCTTAAAGCTAATCCTCCAAGTTTTGTTATGAAAAACAGGATTTTGGGCTTTGTTTATGGACTTTTTCTGGATGACTAGTCAATCTTTGCTAAATTAGCGTTGTTTTAGAAAAGTAGCATAATATTTTTTTATCTCATCAAAATTGAAGTATCTGTAGAAATTAGTATGTCTCTTAATGTAATAGTCAAAACAGGAGATATATTATCGATCCTATTATCAATTTTGAAAACAATAGAGCAATCAGAACATATTATATTGATCTATTAATAATGGTTTTTGTTGTAGTATTTTTTACTTTGCTCTTGCCGTTGCTTAGAAGCCAGCTTCCGCAGCTCCCATTCCCTTCTGATAAAATCATATCCATAGAAGGGACTTTGATAGCAGATGCAACACCATTAAGAGGCGGGAGATTTCTTTATAGAATTAAAATTAATTCTGCCACTTCAAATATGAATATGACAGCATCTTCAAAAGGGGCTATCAAGGTAATTTCAAGAGGAGATTCTCTATATAAGGGTTCTTTGGTTAAAGTTGTTAACCCCAGATTTGATGTTGATTATAATTACTTGAATATGCTTTTTTTTAACCCATTGCCAATGGTAAATAGCAGAGAAGTTATTTTGCTTAAAGAATCCAAACAAAGTTATTACAGAAATAAAGTAGCAAAACCTATTTTCGCAGCAATAGAAAAAATAGATGCAGGCGATGGGCTTGTTTCAGCGTTACTTACGGGCAATAGGATCGACCTGGACCCTATGCTTTCAAGGAATATAAGGAAGTCCGGGTGCGCCCATATACTTGCTCTTTCAGGGATGCACCTGGGAATAATAACAATGTTTGTACTGTTTTTATTTAGAAAAATTGTAGGGGGGAAAAAGGCAATAATAGCAGCTTTTGTATTTAATTTTTTCTTTGCGCTTTTTGCAGGGATGTCTGTGCCTCTTTTGCGCTCATTTATTTTTTTTAGTATTATTAATTTTGCAAAAATAACAGGCAGGGTTGTTGATATTGACAAGTTGTTTGTTCTGAGTTATGCGATAACTGTTCTCCTTGCGCCTGATGAGGCAGGTGACCTTTCTTTCCACTATTCGTTTTTGGCAATGGCAGGCATAATATTTTATTGCCCTTATTTGTATCGTGTTTTTCTTGGGATTGCGCCACCTGTGCTGGCGAGTCAACTTGCATTTACTATTGCTGCCCAGTTACCTACATTGGTTTTATCTTCTATTGTGTTTGGTGAACTATATTCTTCGGGAATTGTTGCTTCTATTATTATATCTTTTCTTGTAACAATATTTATGCTTACTGCTTTTCCAGGTGTAATAATTATCCTTTTTACAGATATTCCGGTTGTCCCTATATCTTTTTTAATAAAAATGCTTTCATCTTTGATCCACCGCTGTGCTGCTTTTTTTGCAAGCTTTCCTGTTTTTAAGCCAAATTCTATTGCTATTTTTATATTAATTATTATTAACTTTTCTGTTATATTATTGGTTATGTTCCCATATTTGAAAAATGAAAAATATAAAATATTAAATTTCTGTAAAAGGTTTAAATGAATTATAATTCTCAAAAAAGTATACAAGATATTCTTTCAAAACATAATCTTGCTCCCCAAAAAAAGTTTGGACAAAACTTTCTTATATCTAAAGAGGTAAGGGAATATATCTTATCTGTTATTGATATAAATCCGGGTTTGGATATATGGGAAATTGGTCCTGGCTTGGGCAACATGACAGCTCTTATACTTGAAAAACTAAAAACCGGAAAATTATCTGTTTTTGAAATCGATAAGGGGTTTATAGAGATCTTAAAAGAGTTTTTTGGCAGCAGGATCGAGGTAGTAGAGGGAGATTTTGTTAAAACATGGAAAAAGTATAAAACACTTTCCAAAGCAAACTCGCACCCTGCCAGGATTTTTGGGAATTTGCCTTATAATTCAGCTTCTGCGATTATTGCATCTCTTATCGAAGAAAATTGTGTGCCAGAGAAAATGGTTTTTACTGTGCAAAAAGAGGCAGCGCAAAGAATAGCTGCAAAGCCTGGAACAAAAGATTACTCTTCTTTTTCTGTTCTCTGTCAGGTTGCGTGCGATATAAAAATCGAGACAGATATAAAAGGGGGAGCATTTTTTCCTGTGCCAGATGTGACTTCTTCTCTAATATCAATGACCCCTCATTCCAGGTACCCCATAGTAAAAGACAAAAAAGAGTTTTCGCAATTTCTTAGAACTCTTTTTAAAGCAAGAAGAAAGACAATATTAAACAATCTAAAAACTCTAAATATCGAAGCAATAACAGATATACTGCACGAAGAAAATATTTCGCCTGGCATAAGGGCAGAAAAGCTGACTGTATCTCAACTGGTATCACTTTTTGAAAAAATCAATAAGGTTTGATTGATGTATACAATTAAAAATGAAGAGTTATATAGTTGTAGTCATATCTTTTCGCACCAGTTCATCAATAATCTGGGCAAGAGTTTTTGCATCTGGGCTTGCTGGTAGCGATGGCAGCCAAGGTGCTGTATATTTTTCTGGCGAGATACTAATTATGCTTGGTCGTAATTTTGTCTTTAGAAAAGAACCTCTAATCCCGCTTAGATCTGGAGGTGGTGTTGAGCATATAACTAATGCAACGACTACGCCTATCGGAGAGGCTATATTTGCTTTGCCTCCGGAAGATTTAGATCTTAATTTTAGAGTCATTTTTGAAGCTGGATATACATTTCAAAATTTTACTGGTAGTGCTGCTCCTCGAGTGATGAGAAGAGAGTTACCTGTTTTTAGGGGAAAATAATTATGTTTATTATAAAAATAAAATATTTTTTATGTGCTTTACTTTTTTTAATAACATTATCATGCGCTAATAAAGATGTTGATTTAAAGCTGAATAGATTAAATGATGCTTTTAATGAAGCAGTTCGAATACGAACAGATAGAGATCTAGCATTATCTGTAGCTGGAGAAATAACAGATAGGGATATTAGAGGAAAAGATGGTTTAAAGTTTTTAAGATTAAAATTACTTGTTCTTACTATGGCAGGAGAATATGCAGAAGCATATGAAGTAATTTCAAAATATCTTGATTTTTTTGATAATAATTATGAATTGTTGATTGGGCAAAGTATTATTGCCAGAGTGCTTGGCATGGAAACTAAGCCATATCTTTATAAAGCTTATGAGCAATTAAAAAATAAAACAATGTATAGCAGAAATTATAGTAGTGAAAATGAAATATTTCTTACTCATCATTTGGCTTTAGTTTTAGGATTTTCAGAAAATCGAAGTTTTTTTGAAGAACTACAACATAATCCTATTACGGAAGAAGATAAGGAGATAATAAAAGAATTATTAGATTTCTATAAAAATGCTAGTGTAAATGAATTAATTTTATTTATTGATATAGGATTTATTGCTTCTGAACCATGGTTTCGTGACCCTGTCACCTCTGACAGAAATTCACTGGAATGGTGGGTAGAGATAGAAGACTAAACTTTATTCAAAGCAGATGCAGAAATTATTGCATGGAGGTGCCAATGAAAGAGATAGAAAACAGATAGAAAGTGTTGCTAGAGAAGCGCGTAGTGTCAACTTATTAAAAACCAGATGTAATAATTGACTTTATCTATAAAATTCTGGAACGTGTATTAAAAAGTCCAATTTGTTGCTCGTAGTGTCAGAAAATAGAAAACCAGATGATGCAAATGATTTTGGCTGTTAAAGTTTGCTTAAAAACGGGAGCTTGTATTTGATAGTGGTGGGAATTTAGTTACTTCTGTACTTGATAAAGGGACTTTTAATTTTTCCGGTGGAAGAGATATTCGTCATTTTCTATTCGATATGCGGCCGTATTTTAGGCAGATGGAGAGTTTGGGATGATAATTAAATAAAGGAATTAAAAATGTATAGAGTTTTTTGTAAAATATTTTATATCGCATTACTTGGCTTATTGGCGATTATTTTATCAAGTTGTGGTTCCCGTATATTTGCAGGAATATTCTATCCTAAAATTGTTTATGGGTTTTCGCCTATAGGAGAGCAACCACCTTGTAGTGCAAATGCCAGACTAAACGCAGGAAATGAATTTCCTCAAACTTTTACATTTAATATACGTCGATCTGGGCCAAATACCTTTGAATATTTTTTTCTCCCAACGATATTTGTAAGAAACCCATATGAAGTTTTACATATTAGGGAAATGAGGTATGAATGGGAAGGCAATACAGGAACCTTTATTAAGGATAAAAGTTTTCAACTTTCGGTAGACAGATATGTTACTAATGGTGAGTGGTATTGGTTAGGTGTAGGAATGGGCGGTTTTGCTCCTCGGGATATTAATTTTGAGAAATTTTTTAAAGGCAAGGAAGTCGGGGATAAATTTTTATTCAGAATAATTATTACATACTCTTTTGATGATGGGTCAGAAAACACCCAGATTTTAGAATACAATGTAACAGCAGTTAGGGGAGAGTTTTCCTTTCCTAGAAGCTTTGTATGATCGCGTAGTGTCAGAAAATAGAAAACCTGTTTACTCTTGCGAGTATTCAGTATGCAAAAAACCCATAGAGGGTGTAGCGGAAGACCCCGCAGCCCTTTAGGGCGAGGAGTCTGGAGCGAGGGGGAGCCGCGAAAATAATGACAGCAGTTATGACAAGAAAACCCAAAACTCTTTGTGACAAAAAAGCTCCCCCACATAAAAATACAGCAGCTTTGGGAATGCCTTTGATGACATGGGTGGCCTTACCCTTAACCTTATGAATGTGGCTACAATAGCAACCATACTTGGAGTAGATAATGCGGACAAGATGAACCTTGGACTCTTTGAGCTGAATATAACAACTTCTGGAGCTACAAGCAGGATTGGGACAAGCGGCATCGACGTTAGCATGATGGCATACGCCCTTGGAAGCAGGGCTCTTGAGGCTTGGCAGAACAGTAGAACCATGCCGGTTACTGAACAATCTATTCTAATGATTGAGGAAATACCTCTTGAAGAATTATCGACAGAAGAAGCGATGCGGGAAGCATTGCGGCGTATAGGTCTAAACCCTGACAGTGAAGTGCTTCAAGAGTTAGTATATCTCTTACATATCGGACAGAATGTTGATAACGAGATATTTACTGACGAAATGAGAAACGAAAATAGACCTCGCAGTAGCCATGATGAGGCTTCCGAGTCATCTGAAAATTATTACCTCGGAATTCATTTTTTAAGAACATTTGCAACTGCAAATTTAAGGCAGCCATATATCTCTAGAATTAATGATTGTGATATTTGGGTTGAAAACGTTTTAGTGCTGGCAGGGGTAGACCCGTTAGATTATTTCGTTGGTCCTGCTAGATCACATACCGTAGAAAGCCATATAAACAATGCGCTGGAAAGAGGTGTAATCCCTATAGAAAGAAGGGCTCCAAATATTCGCTTACTCGAAGGTATTTATGTTGTTTTTATGGGTGATAGCCCTCGTAATTTTGAGGAACATGCCGGTCTTTTATTCGTAAATAGAAACGGAACAGTGGATTTTTTTCATACATCAAGTTGGGGCACTGCAATGTCAGTGATGTTGTCATATGATAGTGTAAGAGCCTTTCAAGGAGATTTTAGCTATAACTTGTTTTATTATCAACGAATACAGAGGTAGATATGAGCAAAAGATTCGCTTTCATTTTTTTATTTTTATTTTTTTCATTCTCTTTGTATTCGCAACCTGTAAATATTACTGTTATCGCGGAAGATGTTAATGCTTGGGGGGCTGGTGACTGGGGGGGGTACAATAAGATTGTTGACAAAGATATACAGCAATTAATTAACATAGAAAATAGCCAATACATTGAAAAATTAATGAATAATAGAGGAAGAAGTACACAGGTAGAGCTAGAAAAGCTTTTTTTTATTGAAGATTTATTTTTTTCAAATATTCCTAGTATGGAGGAAAATGTGATATACCGTTTAACATATGAAAAAGACAATACTTCTTACGTTGTATATACTATATCAATAGAGCCATTTTCACTTTTAAAATTTTTTAGAATATTTGTTCGCGCAGATGAAGATAGTGTCGGTATTGAATCAAACAGCCCGCAAACTCAACAAGCTGTAGAGAAAGTAGAGGCAGTTGCCATCAGTATTCTTGAGCCCAAAGATACTGTCCTTGCCTCAAACGACATCTCGGCAAGCCCAAAGCCTCTTTGGGCATTGGTTGCAATTATCGGCGGAGCGGTTGTCGTGGTCGGTGCTATGGTATTGTTTATAGTCAAGCGGAGGCGTAAGGGTATATGCTAAAGCGAGAAGTGTCAACTTATTAAAAACCAGATGTAATAATTGACTTTATCTATAAAATTCTGGAACGTGTATTGTGAAGAATAGAAAACCTGTTTACTCTTGCGAGTATTCAGTATGCAAAAAACCCATAGAGGGGGTAGCGGAAGACACCGCAGGCAAAGCCGAGGAGGCTGGAGCGAGGGGGAGCAGCGAAAATAATGACAGCAGTTATGACAAGAAAAACCAAAACTCTTTGTGACAAAAAAGCTCCCCCACATAAAAATTAAATTGGGTGATGGTTTTTTGGTTAGAGATAGTGTCGGAATTATTATAGCAGGTTTAGAAAAACTTGGTATTGATACTTCTTCTCTTAATATAAGAGTAGTAAGCCCCGGAGAAAGAGGATATGCTGCTGCTCGAGATAATGCAACACACAGTTTGCTAAATACAGGAACACGGACTAATTCTAATACTCCGGCTCACTGGCAGCAAGGCGATAGTCAAGGGCACTTTTTATGGGATCCAAATACAGGAACTAATAGTGAAGGACGCCATATATTTCAGTCTAGAACTCGCTTTGTTACTATAACACCAAAAGAATAGGAGGAATTAAAATGAAAAAAATATTATTTATGTTAACAATATTGATTGTGTTGTTATCATGCAACAGTAGAGAAAACCAACCCTCGTTAAAAAATGTAACTTTTGCTGCAGAGGATAATAAAGAACTACCTGTTTTTGAGCATAATATATGGGGTGTCTGGAATGGTCATCCAAGGGGAAGTCAAACTAGTGCTATTTTTTCATCTATGGGAAGATTTATGAGCACATCATATTTTTTATTATTTGATCCAAATTATCGTAATACAGGTATTCCTCAAATTGTATATGATGCTTCTGATACTATAAAAAAAATTATTCCATATAGTGAGAATACTGTTTTAGTAATCCTTGAATATGAACTAATAATATTTGATGTAAATGATAATATAAGTCGTGGGCCTGACTATTTTACAGGAACAGTTGCGATGCATTTTATAGATGAGGATCATATGTGGCTTGAAGTTGTTTGGGATAACCCTAAATA
>Ga0131853_10000112_pt1 | contig 126307 bp, 146 predicted proteins | sample TergutLab28metaG_FD_92764 | JGI IMG/M metagenome (GOLD analysis project Ga0131853, IMG submission 92764) | Labiotermes labralis P1 segment gut microbial communities from Petit-Saut dam, French Guiana - Lab288 P1 (version 2) (version 2) | ecosystem: Host-associated > Arthropoda: Insects >...
CGAGATGCTTTAACTCCCGATATGCCATTTTTCTTGCTCCTATCGCTTTTATGGATTATTGCGCCGTCAATTATTGCACTTGTTGTTTTAATTATGGTTATGCTTAGAGGTGTGGAGAAAAGAGCGTCTAAACAATGAGGTATTTTTGTTTTGATTTACTCACAAAATTAGAAAATAATGTAATAAAGGGAAAATCAAGCGTCGGAAGATGAGATTGTTTGTTAGTCGGTTTTATGGTATAATGATACTTCACAATGACGGGCAACCATTGGTCGCCCCTATGAATTCAAGTTATCGTTATTGCTAATTATGTGACTAAAATGTCTAATTGATATTGAAAAAATCTTGCTTTTTATTTTAGAATGTGTTATACTTGATTTGCAAACAACTATTTATAGGAGTGATTCTATGCTATATAAAAAACTACAGCCAATTAACAAGCCTATCAGGCAAAAGCGTCAATATGGTAGAATGACAAGCATTATTGCCTGTGTGCTTATTATTACAATGGGCTCTTCTTTTATAATATCTGACCTTAATGGTTGGAATTTATTTGCTATGATGAATCCTGCGCCGTTTGATAGTCCTACGCCACCATCTTGGGGGCCGCCAGGGCTTCCTGCTTGGCATAACCCATATCAACACCGTCCTTTTGGGCGTGTGCACGATTTTGGTACATTTGTGTTTGGAGATATGCGTGTTGGCTTTGGCAACAATAATTGGCAAGGGCTTTCTCACGGTGAAAGCGGTATTGCCGTTAGGGGCGATTTATCGTTTTACCGTGACCGTGATTATCTTGATTTTGGTAAGGCTCACGAGCCTTTTAACGCTCAACTTCCCCATTCTCATCCTATTCCTCGTATGCTTGTTGGCGGTAATTTGTCTGCTGGGGTTACGGGCGGGTCTGCTACATATGCATCTATTTTGTTGCACGGTGGCGACATTTTAATTTCTAGCAACAGCAATATCACCGGTTTATCACGCATAAGTGTTGCTATTGGCGATGTTGGGTATAGTTATGGCGAGGTGGGGTGGACTTTTGTCGGTGATTTTAGTGCCGTAACACGTTCGCCAAATGTTAATAACTTTTTTAATGATGCCTATACTTCTTTAAATGCTTTAAATCAAAGGCTTGCTGACCCATCGGGTATGCCGTGGCGTGTGCGTGTTTCTGAAGGTAATTATCGTGATGCACGTGTACATCGCAGTAATTATCCATACAATTATTACGAACCATTTGTTTGGCCAGCGGATGGTTGGGGAAATTATGATGTTTTGATTTATGACCTTGTTATAGACTATTCTGTATCTGGCGATTATGGTGTGATACGAACGCCATCCATCACCTTTCCGTCGGGTTTTGACCGACTTATTGTTTTTAATGTGCCAAACACCACTGTTCCTGTTCGCTTTGATATGGACACGGACATTACCAATTCCGTAACGCCTATTCAAGGCTCACGAGAACACGCATTGGGGCGTGCTTTTGGCGATAAAATTATGTGGAATTTTCACGGTAATAGCGAAATTATACATTCGAGAGTAAGCGGCGGCGGCGGATATGCCATAATTGGTGGTATCCTTGCGCCTAATTCGGTTTTCACTGCTAATCAAGGTGGTTATGTAAAAGGACCTTTTGTTGTGCGTGATTTTATTCACGCAGGTAATGGTTTTGAAGTGCATACGCCTATCGTGCCTCCTTCGTTTGTCCCTGGCGAAGTGCCGCCAGAAACGCCAGATCCAGGCACTACACCACCACCGACTTCGCCACAGCCTACTACACCACCACCTACAGAACTGCCTACAACAACCGTTCCAGAACCAACAACGGCACAACCTACAACCGAACCACCAACCGAACCACCTACAGATGCACCAACCACTGCCGTTCCGACGACGGCGCAACCTACAACCGAACCACCAACAGAAGCACCTACAACCGAACCTACAACCGAACCTGTTACAGAAACCCCTACAGATGCACCAACCACTGCCGTTCCGACGACGGCGCAACCTACAACCGTTGCACCAACCACTATACCTTTTATACCACCAATTATTGAAACTCCTACAACCACTGCTCCTTCTACAACGGCACCGACCACTGCGTCTACGACACCTGTGCCGACCACGGTAAGCCCGACGTTTGAATTGCCTACTGTTGTTATTGAAAGCACGCCACCTGATATTACAGACCCCACAACAGCCGTGCATACGCCGCCCGAGATTGCGGTACCTACGCCGCCATTAGAGATGACAACGACAACGGCACCAGCGACAGAGCCGCCGACCACTGAACCTATGACAGATGAGCTTGGTTTTGCCATTATTGGTGAAGGTGGGCGTGAAGAGATTGCCGATACTATCGAGGATGGATTGCAGGTTGGGGATATTCCGCCGCGTGAAAATCCACAGACCAGCGCAGGGCATTTGCCCGTGGTATATATGCTGTATGGTTTAGGCCTTGCTGTTGTTGTGTCTAGTGTTGGATTAATAGTGTTACACAAAAGGCATTTGTGGCGTTTGCGTGTACATCGTGCGCTTGTGGCTCGCCGCAGTCGAATGGAAGAATTAGGAATAAGGGATTATAATGAAGAATAGGAACGGATATATAAAAAAACCACGGGCAATGTATTTTGCGTTGTCCGTGGTTATTGTGTTTTGTGTGGGTTTTGCGTTGTTTTTGATTTTTGATTATTGGCGGGTAACTGATATGCCTGTGGCGCAAGCGCAGGGTGAGCATATGATGTTGCAGGTTTTTGAAGGTGACGAGAGCGATATATTTGAAGATGTGCAGGAATATGACGCTTTAGAGCCTGAACTTGTTTTTGTACCTAATGTTGATTTTACGGCGTTGCGAGAGCATTATGGCAATGAGGATATTGTCGGACATTTGTGGATAGATGGTACTAGCATAGATTATTTTATTACACAAACAGTAGATAATAGTTTTTATTTGTATCACGATATTTGGGGCAATCGCACAAGTGCCGGATGGGTTTTTTTGGATTATGACGTGGATTTAAACCGAGCAAATCATAATTTGGTAATATATGGGCACAATATGCGGGCTGGCGATAGGTTTCATAATATACGTTTTTATGCAGATTATGATTTTTTTCGCACGCATAATATAATACATCTTGAAACGGAGTATGAAAGCACTGTTTGGGAAGTTTTTGCGTTTTATGTGGCGAGTATTGATTTTCCTTACACGCATATTAATTATGCTAATGATGAGCAATGGACTTTTATGCAACAGGCTTTTTTGGATGCTTCTGTCCATAACACGGGTATTGTTTTAACGCCTAGTGATAGGGTTTTAACGCTTTCTACTTGCACAACAGACAATAATCCTAATACAAGATTTGTTTTGCAGGCAAGGCTAGTTTTGCCTTAGGTTGGCAAGATGTTGCAAGCCTTTTTTGTGTAGTCTGTGAATGTGGGAGATTGATATATTTGAAATTTCGGCGGTTTTTTCCCAAGTTATATTGTGTATGTAGCGGTTGGTGAAGATTTTGCGCATATCGTCGCTTGGTAAATGATTGATTATTTCCTGTACGAGAGTGCTGTTTTTTTGCGCTTGCTCTATATCCTTTGCAAGTTCGTATAAAAGCGGATTTTCACCGTGGCGTTTTAATAATGTTTGTATTGCTTCGGCGGTGGTTTGGGTGTCTTTTTCGATATTCATACTATCTTTCAATAGTTTTTCGTAATTTTCGCATTTTTCTGTGTTAATATCTTTCATATTGTTATTGTCAGCTCCTTCTCTTTATGATAAAATATCAATTTAGCAAATATTATATCATATTAATATTATTTTGTCAAATTTTATGGATGGTGATTTTTTGAACAGGATAAAGGAATTAAGGGAAGAAAAGAAGGTTTTACAGGCAGAGCTTGCGGCACGTCTTGAGGTTTCGCAGGCGACATTGTCTAATTGGGAACGTGGCGTGCATAATCCTGACCGAGAAAACATTACGAAGCTGGTAGAGATTTTTGGTTGTAGTATTGATTATTTATTAAAACATTCTGATGTGCGGTTGGCGGTTACCGAAGAAGGTTTGCCTATGGACCAAGCGTATTATCGCATTGCACAGGAAGCGAAGGAGAATGGAATTAGTCCGCAGGCACTACAAGCTATGATTGACTTTTTGGTGGAGTCTAAGCAAAGGGATGATGATTTTAATGCATAGCAAAATCTCATATCTTAGCAAGCGAAAATTATATGATTTAATAAATGAAAAAGCCCTAGAATTAGGGCTTAATTTATATTCGCCTAATTATCGTATTGCGTCGCAAGATTTGGCTATGGAGGTATGTCTTAACCTTGAGATTGTTGAGAAGGATTTGGTTGATGACGGCATATATGGTATTTTGTATCGTGGTAAAAATACTACTAGAATTGCGTTAAATTCTCGCAGGTCTTATTATGGCAAAAATTTTGATTGTATGCACGAATTAATGCATTATTGGTTTCACGGAAATGAGTATTTCTTTTGCAATCACGACCAGAAAAATCATTTGGAATGGCAGGCTAATGAAGGTGCGGCGCAGTTTTTAATGCCTTATCAGAGTTTTATACCAAATTATAGCCTTTTGCACGATGAATTTTATGTACGGTTTTCGCCTGATGTTGCTTATGATATGCTTATTGGTCGGCTTGCGGCCCAGTATCTTGTGGGCAAGACGGCAGTACAGTATCGTATTAATGGGCTCTTGCAAGAGATAGGGCAGTATATAGATGGTATAGCGATTGATAAGGTTGAAATACTTGCCCGAAAGCGTTAGTGAGCCTATTTTTCAATATCGACATCTTGTCAAACTTTTTTTAAAAATTATTTCTACATTTTTTTAAAAAAGTGGTTGACTTTCTTTTGGTGTTTTGGTATAATGAAATTGTACCACAATATACCAATTAATGTAACAGTGAGAAAATGTATGAGGGGGAATGCCTATGCGGGTGGATGATGAGGAGATAGGAGCGGCGGCAGTGCTGCCAGTTAGCAGAAATATAAATTATATTACCTTGAAAGGAGAATTGGTATGCAAAAGAATGGTAGGAATTTGTTGATATTAATTTTAACATTCGTCGTTGCATTTTCATTTATAATTCCATTGCAGGCAGATACAGAAGCACTAGATAATAATTTTGTTTCGTTGCATAATTGTTATGATGATTGCAATGATGTATTAACTCAAAGTGTTGCTGGATACCCTTCAATCGGAGAAGATGTTACGGCATATGGGCTTATAAATTCTTTCAATCAAAGGCGTGCTGAATTTGATGAACTTTATGAAATGTTTGGAGATATTGACATTTCTTTTTGGGCAGATAAACACATAGGTGAACACACGCTCGAAAATCTGCAAAATCAAATTGAGCAAAATCTACAACAAATGATATATCAAATTCAGCATTTGCAGCAACTAGGGTTGCCTGAATTTGAAGATGCGGATGCCACAATGATAGCGCAAATGTCTGCGTGCTGGCCTAATTGCAATCCCTCCAACCTTGTAAGAAGGGTAATATCTTCAGCTCCAACGACAGACCCTGGCAGGTGTTGGGCAGTAATACAACACGTTGCTTATGAATGCGGAATATGTAGCAGAAATTTTGGGGATTCGTATGAGATTATTGGAGATTCCCACGTATGGTGGTCTGCAAGTAACTGCAACACGCTTTGTTTGTTCTGTGGTTTTAATGCGGGCTCACAATGCGTTTGGACTTCTATAAGTGCCTGTCAAGATAGATGTACTAGATGCAGTGCGATTAGAGGGTCGTGCGATTGGGTTTTTGAGGGCAATCGCCAAAGATGTCGTCGATGTGGTGATATTATATGGCTGGGGCGTTCGTTTGATGAAGATGAATGGGAATTTGATGAATAGCGATTTAACATTTCAAAAAGCCACTGCAAATGCGGTGGCTTTTTGGTTATACAAACTTGCTCATTTCTTTACGCAGTCGGACTATTATCTTTTTTTCTAGGCGGGAGATGTAGGATTGGCTTATACCCATCATATCAGCTACTTCTTTTTGAGTTTTTTCTTCGCCGTCGGTGCCTATGCCAAAACGCATTTGTACTATGGATTTTTCTCGGCTGGTTAGTTTTTCCATTGCGAGATAAAGCATTTGTCGGTCTACTTCGTCCTCTATGTCCCTGTAGATTATGTCTACGTCGGTGCCTAGTATGTCGGAAAGCAGTAGTTCGTTGCCGTCCCAGTCTACATTTAGCGGTTCGTCTATGCTTACCTCGGTCTTTGTTTTGGCATTGCGGCGTAGGTACATTAGTATTTCGTTTTCTATGCAACGTGAGGCGTAGGTGGCAAGTTTTATTTTTTTGTCGGTTTTGAAGGTGTTAATGGCTTTTATTAATCCGATTGTACCGATTGATATTAGGTCTTCGACATTTAAGCCTGTGTTTTCAAATTTTCTAGCTATGTATACTACAAGGCGCAGGTTATGCTCTATTAGGATGTCTTTTGCTTTTGTTGAGTCTTTGCCGCCTGCACCGAAAAGCTCTAAATAATGGGCTTCTTGGTCGGGTTTTAGCGGCGGCGGCAATACATCGTTGCCGCCTATGTAGTATACCGAGCCTAAGCGATGGCGCATAAGCCAGCCTTTTATGTTGTCTACCCATTTTCTTATGTTGCCTATAATGCTACTCAATGTCGTCAACCCCCATTAATGCGGAATATTCACCTTGCTTGTCTAGGGCAAAGTCGCAAATGCCAATAATTATATTTGTGTAAGATTTGTTGCCGATTATGATTTGGTCGGGACGGAACCCTGTTATAATGCTGTTTTTTGCCCCTATGCTTTTAAAAGGTATCATACGCAGGCGTGTTTGCCATTTGGAATACGTAAAAGCGTTTGAAATTGCGGTTAGGTCGTTTTCGGTGCCGTTTTGGTATAGATTGGCGATAGGTTTTGGTAATAATGGTGTTAGGACTTTGATTTCTGCTATGATTACGGGATTTTGCCCTATTGGTTCGACCAATGCCATACCTGTATCGACCAAAGCTGTTATTTCTATTTTTTTGTCACCCATATGTATTTCGATATTTTGCAGTTTTTGCTTGTTTACCGCTTTTTTTGCTATGTAATGACGCACAAATTTTATCCCTCCAAATGATAAAATCATTGCAATAATTAGATTAAGGGGCGTTGCATAGATTACTTGTGCCGCTTGGTTTGATGTTGCGTTCATTATCACAAGCACAAGGCCGCCAAGGGCGAAGGCGCAGATGTACGCTATTGCTAGGTCGATAACAAAACGCCGCCAGCCGTGTAAGCCGTGTACAATTACAATGCTTGGCGCAAGTATGGCAAAAGATGTGAAAACATTTATAAATGGGCGTAATGGTGTGAAAATTAGTATGGTATATAGTAGCGATGCCGTGATACCGCCCAAAAATAATCGCCAAAGCCGCATACGCCGCTTTGTTAGCAAACAAGCAAGCCATAAAACTGCCGTGTTTATCGCAAAATTAATTAAAAATATCATATCGGCATAAATGTCAATCGTCATAGGATTATTATACAAGACCCTGCTTGGTGTTTTTTGTAAAAAACGAGGTCGAATATAGAAAATTTTTTTGACAAAAATAGGGCGACATATAGTCGCCCCGCAATGTTTATTTTAATTGAGCCAGGACTTCTTTTAGAAAGTCGTAACAGCGTTCTGTGCTTAGAATTGATGCGTGTTCGTTTGGGGTGTGAAGCTCGAAATTGTCTGGTCCGAAGGCTATCATATCTAACTCTTGTAGTTTTTCAGCGAAAATGCCACATTCTAGCCCTGCGTGAATTGCCATTGTTTTTGGAGCTTTTCCGAATTTTTGTTCCCATATTTTAACAAAAGTATCACGAATTGGGGATATTGGAGCATATTGCCAGCCTGGGTAGCCGTCTGTAATGGTGGCGTTTGCACCAAAGGCGATTGCGGTTGTGGCTATACGGTGACAAAGAGCGTTTTTTCGGGTTTCTACGGATGAGCGTATGGCGCAGGTTATGAAAATTTCATTTTCGCATGTAGTAATTACGCCCAAATTGTTGGATGTTTCGACCAGACCAGCTACGTCTGCGCTAAAATGGTCTATGCCGTTTGGCATAAGCAAAACCAGATTTAACAGATTTTTCTGTGATTGTTCGGATAATATTGTTTTTTCGGTAATTTCTTCGAGATTTACTTTTAGGAAAAGGTCTGGTTCGGGTGTAATGTATTCTGCTTTTAGTATTGCCTCGATTTGGCTAATTTGTTTTAGAAAATCATTTTCGTTTGCCTGTGGTATAAAAACCTTTGCAAAGGCTTCACGTGGGATGGCGTTATCTTTGCTTCCGCCGCTTATTTCGTTGATATAAAGCGGTACTGTGATATTGTGTAATACGCGGTTTAATATCTTGTTGGAATTGCCACGCTCTAAATTAATATCCATACCGCTATGGCCGCCTTTTAAACCACCTATAAAAATTGTGTATGTGGCAAAATCGCCGTTAGGAAGCGGTGTTTTTTCTATAGGCAATGCAATATTGACACGTGCGCCGCCTGCACAGCCTGTTATAAAAATGCCTTCATCGCTGTTGTCTATATTGATGAAAGTTTTGCCTTTCAAGCTACTTGCATCAAGAGCTTTTGCGCCGTCCATCCCTGCTTCTTCGACGGTGGTAAGGACGACCTCTAGTGCAGGATGTGCAAGGCTTTTGTCAGCAAGTATTGCCATAGCCATAGCCGCACCAATACCATTGTCGCCGCCTAGGGTTGTTCCCCTAGCTTTTACAAAATCGCCGTCTATGTATATGTCTATGCCTTGTGTTTCAAAGTCAAATTCTACGTCGGCGTTTTTCTCGCACACCATATCAATATGCGCTTGCATAATTACGGCTGATGCGTTTTCGTAGCCCGCTGTAGCGGGTTTTTTGATTATAAGGTTCCACATTGCGTCTTGTTGTACGTCCAGACCCAAATCTTTTGCCCACGCCAAAATGCGGTTGCTTAGAGCCTTTTCGTTCCAAGAGCCGTGTGGTATGGAACATATCATCTCAAAAATTTCAAAAACATCTTTTGGTTTGCAATTTGCCAAAACAGCCATTGTAAACACCCCTTATTGTTTGATATTTCCATTATAGCCCAGCTTTGGTTAGAATGCAAGTATAATGTGAAAGTTTTTGTCTTAGAAACCCACCCTTAAAAAGCAACCAACCCCAAACCGCTAGAGATGGTTTGGGGTTGGTTGCTTGTTTAATTATCAATCTTGCTTTTGTTCATCTTGCATAGGTTTTTCAGGCTCAGTCCAAAATAAGTTTACAATTAATGCAAAAAGCATAGCCATTGTAGGTAACGATATCCATCCAAGCCTTAAAATCAATGTAAGAAAGCCCTCGCCAACAATCCACCTATCAAACCAAAAGTATCTAGTTATCATTGAAAACAATGTAAAAAATATACATACCGATGATATTCTCTTAGCTTTAGTTTTTGAAAACTTTTTTATTGATTTCAAATTAAAACCTCGCTTTGTTTGAACGTGTTGTTATGACTTTGAAATTTTAAATGGCTACTGAGCTGCGTGCCATCCATTGACAAATCCGACATTAAAAATCATTCCGCCAATAGGTCCGAAAACTGTTATAGCGGCAAGCATAAACGTGTTCGCCATTGTGCTGTTCAGGTCTTGACCTGCGTTCGCAGTAAATTCACCCATTTGTTGACCTGCCTCATTTGCGAGTGCTCCTGCGGCAAGTATTAATGCAATTGCCTCGATAATGCCAACAGCTGGAGCTATCTCGATGTATTCCATCTCTACTGGCTCAACTATTTCATATTCTTCATAAGGCGTATGTAAAGCCTCTGCAAATACCCCAACAGGCATAGCCATAAAAACCATAACCATCGCCAAAGCAACAGCGGTTAATCTAATTAATTTCTTCATACGGAAGTTCCTCCTTATAATCAAAATATTCACCTAAGAAAACCATTGACACAGTTTCCTTACATACTTGCCTTGCCAAAGATATTTCGTCATCGCTTTCCGTTTCTAACTTCAAGGTAACCACATCCCCTCGTGTACACATATATGTAATTCAACGTTGTGGTTACATTATAACACACACACATCCATACAAGTCAATACCTTTTGTTAAAAAAATCAAATATTTTTTTAAATATTGCCAAATATTATTTTTTGATTGGTGATTTTGACTTTGATTGGTTGAAACGTTGATTTTTCGGGGACTATTTTATGATTTAAATATAAAATATGCCGATGATGTTTATTATTTGTTTTCATTGCAAGCTATGGACAAAAGCAATCCCTACGATACAATACCACTATGAGACCAATAATAATAGACGAAAATCGTCAATGCCCAAAATGCGGCAAAGCAGAAAACCAAATAAACAAAGGGTTTAACCGTTCAGGAACACGGCGTGCTAAGTGGAGTTGTTGATTTTATTTAGGTGTTTGGTTGTCCGTAGCCCTATCTTTTGTTGCTTGATTTTTTCATTGGTTTGTGCTAATATAAGAATATAAAATTTTAAGGGGGAAGTTTATGCGAAAGTTAAAGTATAGTTTGGGCATAGTTGTATGCTTGTTGTTTGTAGGCGGTATAATAGTAAATGCCGACCAAGGTGGCATTTTTTCCGAGTTTTATCACACTTTCCCATTTTATAACAATCGTGCCGTGGTATTAAATAATGCACAACAACCCGCCGTTATCGACACAAACGGGCGTATTATAATACCTTTCGGTATGTATGACGAAATCAGCGACAACACCTTTAACTCAAACCGTGCCGTAGTGCGCCGTGGCGGTCTTTGGGGTGTTATCGACACAAACGGGCGCACTGTAATACCATTTGGCGAATATGACCGTATAATGACCTTTAACCAAGGCATTGCACCTGCGGCAATAGGTATACGATGGGGCTTTATCGACATTAACGGCAACCGTATACTACCTTTTATCTATGATGGCGTAGCACCATTTATCGGAGATTATCTGCGGGTACACCAGCGTAACCGCTGGTCGTTAATACCTATAAATACGCTGTTGCAACAACCACGTACATATTATACGTATGAAACCGACCTGCGGGATGTTCCACGCCATATCCTAGAAAACTTCACAGTAATTAACCCCATAAACCAAGCAATTAACCTGAAAGGCACATATGACTTTATTAATCCTTTTTACAATGGTCGCTCGCTTGCTGTACGTGGCAATGAAATAGGCTTTATTGATATGCAGGGCAATGTCATTGTACCGTTTGGGATATACCAAGAAGCCAGTAATTTTAACAATTTCCGTGCCGTTGTGCAAAATATGGCTGGAGAATGGGGCGTTATTAATATTGATGGTGACATTATAGTACCTTTTGGGATATATGACGAAATATCGGGCTTTGTGCAAAATGCCAGTTGGGCAAGAATGGGGGATGCTTGGGGAATATTAGACATCAACGGAGTATGGTTTGAAATGCTGTAATGATGGGTTTATGCTGATACTTACTTATAAAGTTGAGGATAAAAATGATTATCAACGATGACAAAATAATAGAACATTTTGGGGCGGAGTTTTATAATAAAGTTATTGCAAATTTGCCAAAATACGCCGAACGATGGGATTTGTCTAACTTTGAACAGATAGATTATTATTCTTTAAGCTGTCTGTTTACTTGTGTTTCGACGGAATATGATGCTTGTGTGCTTAAATTTGGCACGCATTTAGATATGGTGGAAGATGAGTATCATATGTTGAAAGACTATGATGGAAATGGATTGTGCAAGGTGTATGAAGTTGATGTTGATAATGGGGTTTTATTAATTGAGCGCATTACGCCTGGAACACAGCTATGTGAAGAACCTAACCAAAATATACGAATTGATGAATTTTGCCTATTGTTTCAGAAACTTCACAAGCCCTCTATGTATAAAGATAAATATTTGACATATATGGAGAGGGCAAGCGAAGTTGTTGCTTTCATAAAAACTCGTTCAGATTATGTTGAATTATATCATAAAATGGTAAAAGCAGAGGAAATACTCCATCCGTTGTGGGAAAAATATACAAAAAGATTGCTTTTGCACGGTGATTTGCACCACGAAAACATTTTGCTTGGTAAAGATGGTTATTGTGCTATTGACCCTGTGGGCATTATAGGCGACCCTGTATTTGACATATCGATGTTTATCATAGATGAAGTAGATTGGGATAAGGAAGGTAATTACGACTATATTGTAAGAACTATTTCAGAAAAACTTGATATTTGTGAGAAGGATATAAGGGCATTGGTTTATGCTGAGTTATGTTTGTTGAACTGCTTGTTTGTGGAAGATGGCGAATATGACGAAGTGGACTTGGATGAGATAATATTGGTAGAGCGTATGATGAATAGCGAAGCCGTTTGACTTTCCTAATAACTATAAAATAAAAAACCGGATAATTATTTTATTATCCGGTTTTTTATTGTTTTATTCGCCTAAGAAGCCCTTGTCTATTAGGATTTTTTTGGCTTTGTCGATATTTGCTTCGTTTACTTGCACTACTGGACCTGTGCAACCCATACCGCTTTGGGCGTAGATTTTTTCACGCCAAAGTGCCATAACTGCATCTTCTAGGTCGGTTATTTCTATGCCGCTTACTTCGGCTGTTGTTACTTCTTTTGGTGGCTCTACAACGGCTTCTTCTGCAGTTGGAACGGCTTTTGTGGTTAGTTTGGTCAAAATTGCCTGCAAGCCTGCCTTTTTGGCGGCGGCAAATTCTGCTTTAGCTACCGCACCCCAATTACCTTTTACTAGGCTTGCGGCGTATTCTATTGCACCTGCTATAACAGGTGCGCCGCTGGCACGTGATACTATTAACACAAGATTGTTAAAGCCTTCGCCAATGCCGGGACCATATCCGTAACCGAGAGATTCGTAAGCACCGCCTGTTGTAAAGGAGGATAATAGCTTCATCAGCACATTACCTGTTAGGCTGTCGCAGACCATTATGTCGCAGGGGTTGTTTAAAGCGTCATTGCCACGCATTATAAACCCGCCGTCATCACGTTTTGATGTGGCGAAACTAATGGGGTAGCCGCCTTTTTTAAGCTCTTGTAAAGCCATCTCTACTTTACGTGCGCCGTCGATGTTTAAAATGCCGATTGTTGGGTTTTCTATACCATCGGCTTTGGCGGCGATAATGCCGTATATGGCATTTTTGACCATACCTGCGACACGGTCGGTGTCGGATGTGCCTGTGGTTGTAGCGATATACATTACACGACCTGTTGCGGGTGTAATAACTTTGCCGACCGTGGCAACGCCGATTGGGAAGTTATAATGCATTGCCACACAACCATCAATGTCGCCTGTAGCAAGCATTTTTTCCATTTTGGATATGCTTTCGGCTTCGGTGGCTTCGTTAATCCATTCGGTGGGGATGCCTTTGCGGTTTGCTATGGTTAAGGCGTTTTGCAATTCGTCTGCGCCGTGTTCACTACTTGCCGCCATTAAGCCGATTTTTGCAGTGGCAAATGAACCTGTTTCTAAGCCTTGCGCCATATCTAAAAAGGTTTTTGCGATTGTTTTTTTAATTTGTTCTGACATTACAGCACCCCCTTATTCTGCTAATAAGCCTTTGGCAAAATCACGAAGGCTTTCGGCTATAAGTGAGCGTACTTGTTCTTCGGATACGCCGCTTGATGAAGTTGCTCCACTATTTTTTTGCACAACAAAGCTCGCACCGTCAAAAAGATTTGTCATTCTGCCAAGGAAAAGTGAGCCCTTACCTATAATCATTGCGCGGGTAATGTCGCCTGCCATAATTTGTTCGCGGGCAAAGCCAAGGAAAGGCACGCCAGAAGGAATATGACCTTGTGTTGGTGCAAAGCCTGGCATACCGTGCTTTTTAAGGAAGTCGGGAATGTCAGTACGAGCCATTTCACCACGCATAACGGCTAATGCACCTATCATTTTAAAGTTAGCGTCTGGAACATCGCCAGCACCCGCTGGTTTTGTAACATCTGGGTTTTGCATTTCTGCACTGAATTTGTCAACATCGATAATTTTTAAGCCCAGCTTTTCTAAAGGCGTAGAAACTAGAGCCTCGGTAACCTTTTGCGGGGCAGAGCCAGAGCCAACGCTGTGCCAACCTATTGCTTCGTTTAAAATTTCGGGTGATACGCCGTCGTTTTCGGAGATAAGTACGGCGAAGCCGCCGATAACATCTTCAAGCGCAGGCATATCTTTTTTTACGTGGTCTTTGCCGTTCATACCCAATTTTGCGACAGAGCCGCCGGCGGCAACGACAACGTGTTTGTATGTGCCAGCTTTGACCATTGAAGCGGCGGTGATTAAAGAGTGGGTTGGGGCGGCACAAAACGCACGTATGTCAGAGCCTGTGGCAGATGTGAAGCCTACTATTTCTGCGACGGATTTTGCTAAGTTGCCGCCACCGCGCTGGTTCATATCGCCGACAGCTTCTTCAGAGCAGTCGATTATCATTTGAATTTCATCAAGAGCAATATCGCAATTATCCATTAAATGTAATACAGATAACACGGCAGTTGCTTTTGAAATGAGGTTTTCTAGGATGATATGCGATGACAAATTCTCGTCAATATTATGTGCTTTTTTAACACAACCAATGAGCTTGTGGTCTTGATAAAGCCCTTCTGCGCCGTGGTTTTTTACCAAATCTTCAATTTGGGCTATCTCAAAGCCTTTTTTAAGACGACCCAAAATATCATCACGTTTTCCGATGATTGGGTGGCTTTGCATTGCAATGCGAAGTCCTGCTGAAAAACCTTCTTCAAGCAAAACTAATTCAAAACTATCGCAAATGTCTATAAGGGCGTAAAGTTCTTGTTGCGGCATAATTTCGCCGAATTTTGCAAAGCGTTGCTTTTGTACGGGGTTTTTGTACCAAGGCTCTGCAACGTCGTGCAAGTCGCTTGGGGTCATACCGCCGATATAGGTTTGGTTTGGTGCGTAATTTACCACATCCTCGTATTTTTGAAGATGGTTTGGTAGCTTTTGTAAATATTCACTATCCGGCGCAACAATGCGCTCTGTTGTTTGTGTAGTGCCGCCGTGCACCAAACAATCAGGTGCGTGTGTAAGCGTATAAGCCACTTTTTTAATTACTGCATTCATTTTTTATCCTCCTGCTTTAAGATTTTGACAACATCATTGTCGGGTCAGCCATATAAAAACAATCAAGCGGAGCGGAATTTTCCGCCCCGCCTAGGTTGCTTAATACTTAGTATGCTCTTTACGAATGGCTTCCATTTCAGAAGCGATTTCGTCAAGGTTAAGAACCATTTCCATCATACCGACCTGTGCATCATAAGCGTCGGCATCAAGATGTGCTTTAAATTCTTCTTCACAAATGTGGTATACTTTCAATCCCAACGGGACTGATGTCAATGGACCTGCAAAGGTTGGGTCGCCTGCTGTTACTGTTTCAGCAGCAATTCCGCTTGCTTCGCCTTCAGCGGCACCTAAAACAACGATGATGTTTTGGGGACCGTGAGTTTCAGCAAGTGATTTTACCCTTTCTTGATTTTCCAAATCCATTGCGCCAGCCGCCGTTCAGACAAAGCATTCTGTGGCAGAAAAAACAATTTCGCCGCCAGACGCTTTTATTACTTCTTCGATGGCTGGACCCGGTATACCATCTCTGTCACCTAGAGCGATAACCTTTTTGCCTGCAAAAAAGCTCATAGCCTTTCCTCCTTAATTAATGATATATCATTGCTTGCGCAAGATAGCGATAATGGGGTTAAAGATGATGATATTAATAACCATTGCCCAGAAAAACGCTAATGCACAAAGGGCGGTGTTCATCGCAAAACGCTCTATGTCTTGAAGGTTTCCAAGCATTAAGACAAACCCGATGGTGAAAACCAAAACCCCTGTGTATATCGTGGTTTTGCGCAATAGCTCGAATAAAACGATTAGTTTTTCACGGTTCTGCGTTAAAAAGGCTTTATCCTTATTAAAAATTGCAAAAATGCCCGAGAAAAAGAGGTTCACGTTGCCAGTTATGACGGTAACAGCAAATAGCGTAAAGCCAAATGTAATTATGGTTGGTCCGTCAAGGAATGCGGCAATTGAGTGAATTTCCAAATTGCCATTAATTAGTGTGATAAAAACGACACCAAACACAAAAATTAGCAAACCGACCAAAAATTTCATAGCTTTTCCTCCCCTAAATGTGGCGACCAATCATCTCTTCGATACTTGTTTCGTTCATACCCTCTTTGCCAAGGCGTTCTAGTTCTTCGCCGTTTTCATAAACAACAGCCGCAGGCAAGCCCATAACTTTAAGGCTCATTGAAAGACGTTTTGCTTTTGTTGTGTTAAGGATGGCAAAGCGCAATTTGTCGCCGTATTTTTCGGCGCATTGCATAACGAAGGGCTTTATAGCCTCACAAGGCACACATCCGTCGCCGCTAAACATTACAAAAGATTTGCCGCTAACATCCATAATTTCTGCTTGAAAATTCTCTTTGTCTAAATATAACATTTAAAAAACCTCCCTCCTATTCAAAAATAGTCTGCCCATCAACCTCTGTAGCTAATGCATTAAGAGATTTTTCTACGATTTTTCTACGCAAAGCGACTTCATCACTGTGTGGCATTTTTGGGTCGCCTAACGGGTAGGGTATTGCCACCGCAGGAACAATACGGTTTGCGCCTACTGTCATAGAAATAGGTGTAATTGTACAAATGTGAACAACGGCAATGCCTGCACGTTCGATTTCTTTCACCATCGTTGCACCGCAACGAGTACATGTGCCTCAGGTAGAGGTTAGAATAACGGCATTAACGCCGTCTGCAAGCAGTTTTTCAGCAATTTCTTGACCAAAAGCCGCAGAAGATTTTACTGCAGTGCCATTACCTGTAGTGGTGTAATATTTTGGATGGATAGAGCCGATTTTGCCTTCTTTTTGAAGCTCGAAAAGCACGTCATAAGGCAATACTCTGTAACTGTCAACGTTGGCATAGACTGGGTCGTATCCGCCGTGCGCTGTTTCGTATACATCTTGTGGGGTGCTACCTATTTGAGCATATTCATATTCGCCATATTTGCTGGCAGATGAGGACTCTATGCGGTCTGGATTGCCTTTTGGCACAATGCCGCCAGATGTAACGATTGCAAAACGAGCCTTAGAAAGGTCTTTAATAGCCGCCGCAGGTGCAACACGGTCAAAGGCTGGCATTGGAAATTCTGTAGTAAAAGGTTTGCCTGCCATTTTTTTCAAAAGCATATTCACAGCACGTTCAGAACCACGCTTTTCTTCAAAGAAGTTAAGGCGTGTGCCGTTTGGCAAATAACCGTCGATAATGCTTGCTTTAACTTCTTCGCCACGGGCTAGTTTTAATGCGAAATTAGCCATTTTTGGTGCGGCATCACGCATACCAGAGGCAGAATTTTTAGTAGCGATGATATATACGCTATCTTTAAACATTTCTGCACCAGGGTTTTCTTCATACATACCTGTTACAACTGGAATTTCAAATTTTTCTTGAACAGCCTTAGCAACAGAGCCACAAGCTACGCCATAACGACCAGCGTTAAAAGCAGGACCAGCGATAAACACATCTGGTTTAATTTGCTCTACAAAACCAAGAATGGTTGCCGTTGCATCTGCCTGATTTTCTGCAAAAAAGCTGTCGCCGCAGATAATTGTGTGGGTAATTTGCGCCGCATCACCAAAAGCCGCCATCAAAGCCTGCCCAGGACCAACGATGCCTTCACGCATTTCGGGCTTGTGGTCGGCCATTTCTTCGCCGCCGATGCCCGCATAAAATTGGTTAATATAATGTACAATTTTAATCATTTTTCGTGTTTTCCTCCTTATCAAAGATTATCTTGCAGAATGTCTGCTAAAGCCTAATTCGTTTGTTGCGCCGATAATTGCCTGAAGCTCTACAACAATAGAGCCGTCAGCAAGTGTGTTATTTTCAAAACCACCTGCGATAACGTCAACCTCGGCAAGGCTACCGATGACTTTATCCATTTTTGGCAAAGTGATAACTTCGTTGGCGTTGCCGCCTGTAACAACGGCATTTGCAGCGATGTCTACGTCAGCAAGAGATTGTGAAGTGCCGTCACGACCAGCATATTCATCAGTAACAATAACTGTTGGAACGCCCACGGCTTCAACTTTTTTGCAGTTCATCATAAGGTCGGTATCGGGGTTACCAAAGCCTTCTTGTGTGATGACAACACCGTCAAATTCCATAATAGCGCAAAGTTTTGCTGTCCAATCGCTGGAGCGTTCTTTGTCCATCAAGAAAACATTTTCGTTGGTAATAATCATACCTGCAAAGATAAGCTCTTTACCGTGTTTTGCAAACAAGTCTTTGATAACAGGGTTGTTTTGGTGGTGATAAGTAGTGTTTTTGTCGCAAGCAGAAACACAGTTACCGCTTACAATTGCACCATCCATAACCTCTGTTGGGTTAATCATTGTGGTTAAGCTGTTTTTCATATCCACACCATAAACATATGTGTCATGCAACAAACCTTGCGTTTGTAACATTTGCACATAGCCAACCCGTGGCAAATCTGGATACATCTCTTTTGCTTTAAGCATACCATATGTTTCATAAGTTTCTACACAATCGGGCGTTACTTCTCTACCCAAATCGCCTAAATACACAGCAACTTTAAAGCCTGCCATACGTAAAGCCTGCTCGTATTCGTGCTGAGGCAAATCTTTTTTAGGTGTAAAAATTAATACCAAATTGTTTGTTTCAGAAAAAGGTGTATAAGCCGCACCAGGACCGCTCATATCAATAATACCTTCTTGGAAGCCTACGATTGCGCCGCAGGTAACAACAGCAGAGCCACGCAAAACGTGTGTACGCCCATTGCCTACGGTTTTAACTTTTCCAAGCATACCAGGGAAAATTTCCAAATCCGAGCCTACTTTACAACGTGGCTCAATAACATCCTTAACGGGTGCTATACGCACGCTTTCGCCAGGACGGGCAATGTCAAGCTGAATATCCGCAATACGGGCATCTTCTAAAACCAGTTTGCGTACAGCTTCGGCTTCAACATATAACACGCCAGCCGCAACTTTGGATGTATCAGAAAACTGCACATCCTTAATGTCGATATAACCAACTTCCAGTTTCATTGGTTTCCTCCTACAAATAATAGATTTTTTACCACATATATTTACATTATAATTGAAAACACAGTCTATGCTAATCCTCATTTGCAAACTAGAGCAAAATCAAGTGCCGCAAAATCTTCAAGATGCTCTTTTGGTTCGGGTCTTGTAGATTTTTCGTATTGTGCTATGGTATGTTCTATTGCATTGATAAAAGCAAGGTTTGGCGTGGTGGCTTCTGCGGTAATAACAATAGATTTATATGGGCTATGCCCCGGCGGCAAACCGCCCGCTGTTGGGTGTGTAATAAGGCTATGACCTAAATGTACAAAACCTCGCGCACACTTCAAAATCTCCAAAGCAGATACCTCGGAGAAGCGAACATCATATAAATTTCCCAAACGCCCTTTGCAAAGCGGATTATTAGTAACCAAAATATTCATATGTTAAGTATATCACAAGCAAACACGTTTCGTCAAGGGGTATTATTACCTGTTTTTTGGCTGGAGGACATTCTTTTTTTAAAAACCTTTGTTATGTTGTTAAAAGCCACATCGCCTGTTAATCTAAAAGACTTTTTTTCTCTGCCTTTATTATATTCTGCAATTTTTTGTCGGATGGCAACAACATCATCAAAACCATTTTCAAAAATTTCTTTAAGGGTTTCTAATGTAGTATTATATCCTGTAGAAATCATATCTTCCACGGCTTCTTGACCAAAGCTCATTGTGCCTTTTACAAATCTCGTATCCAAAAAATTTATTTTAATTAACTTAGAATCAAATTCATCATTTTCAAAAGCTACATTATCATTATCAAAATGTACAACAATTGCATAATCCATATCAATGCCCAAAAGCGGCTTGACGGGGATGTTGTCAATAAGAGCACCATCTACATATTTATCGCCGTCAATTTCTATAGCTTTTGCAAAAACGGGCAAAGTAACGCTTGCCACCAAAAAATCCTGCAAACGCTCTCCGACCACATCATTTAGCGTAATATATTCTACACTGCGTTTGCTTAAATTTAAAAAAGTAGCGTAAAACAAAGGTTCGGAAACGCTTTGCTCTACCGCAATGCTGTCAACAGTATCTTTAATAAAATTAGACCGCATATAAGCCTTTGCAAATGACCTAAAGCCCGTAAATTCTACATTACGCCAAACATCCTCTATGACACCCAATTTATCCACACAATAAGCAAAAGCATTAATAACAGCAATGCTGGATGCGCTAATATAAGCCAAAGACTGCCCACCAAAAAAATCCCGCACCGCCTTTAGCACACCAACCTGATAAGCCCCCTTTGCAAAACCACCAGACATAACCAGCCCAATTTTAGGCAAAATCATCACTCCAATCAAAATCCCAATAATTATATCATAACAAAACAGTCTTGTAAATAGTCGGATAATTATTGCGTTTTTAGGAGCTATGTTATATAATGCACTTAATAATCAAAATTAAGGGGGAAAACGATGAGCAATGCGAATGAGTTTGAAGTGAGTGTACGTGGTGGTTTTTCTGATAGAATGGGCATTAAGAAAGAAAATACGCAGATACAGCTAACTGATTTTGATAGCCGTACCCGAACCGCAATTATTAATTTAATTGCGCTTTCGTGGAAGTTTTTTGATGAATATAATGGCAAAACTAATAATCGGAATAAATCAAACGTATTCCTTCAGAATGTTCTCGCAAATTTATATAATAAACAGGTTGATTATAGCGGAAAGTATTATCACGAAGTTGTTTTGGGACAAGTGTATAGTGATATTAATAATGGCGAATATCACACCGTTCTCACGATTATTGAATTTATTTCTAATGAATTTATTGATAATTGCTACCCTTTGAAAGAGCTTCGCAGTTATTTCAACATAACTTTTGAAAAAGAGTTTGCTGGCTATCGCTTTGTTAATAAAGAAATAGTGCCGATTACCGATGAAATAGAGGTTAATGAAATTGAAACGGCAAGTAACTCGCCATATGAAGAGGTTAATGAACATCTTAGTAAATCTTTAAAATTTCTATCCGACAGAGAAAAAGCCGATTATAAAAATTCAATAAAAGAGAGCATAAGTTCTGTTGAAAGAATTTGTTCAATCATCATCGGCAAACAAACAGAATTGAGCAAAGCATTGAAAAAATTGGAAGAAGCAGGATTGAATATACACCCAGCATTAAAATCTGCTTTCATCATTTTATATGGATATACATCTGATGCATCGGGGGTTCGTCATTCTGGACAACTGGGCGGAGCAAATTCAACTTTTGAAGAAGCGAAGTTTATGTTGGTGTCTTGTTGTGCATTTGTGAATTATATTATAGGTGCAATTAGCAAATTAAACTTGACCAATTAAATATAACCCCTTGCGTTGTTGCGACGCAAGGGGTTATTAAATTATATATGCATTATGAGCTTAAAAGATTTGTATCAATCAACGCAGAAACCTTTTCTATATCATAATACATTTCTCGGTCATCGGTTAAGATTGGGGATACAGAGCGTATCAAATTATATGCGTGCGACGTACCTTTGCCTAGTTTTGCAGGTTCGGATAAGTCAATGCCCTGCGCGGCGCACAAAAGCTCTATTGAAAGCACTTTCTTTAAATTAAATAATATTTCCGTTGCCTTGCGGGCGGCTATGGTTCCCATAGATACGTGGTCTTCTTGGTTGGCGGATGATGGGATAGAATCCACGCTGGCAGGGTGCGACAATACTTTATTTTCGCTAACCAAAGCGGCAGCAGAATATTGTGCTATCATAAAACCGCTGTTAAGCCCGCCGTGTTTGGTTAAAAATGCGGGTAAACCGTTTGATAATGCAGGGTTTACGAGCCTTTCAATACGGCGTTCGGATACATTTGCAAGCTCTGACATAGCTATCGCCAAAAAGTCCATAGCAAGCGCAATTGGTTGCCCGTGGAAGTTTCCGCCGGATATAGGACCCATTTCTCCCAAAATAATAGGGTTGTCTGTAACAGAGTTAATTTCTATTAATACACGTTCTTCCGCATAGGTTAATGCATCTTTGCTTGCACCGTGTATTTGAGGTATGCAACGCAGGCTATATGCGTCCTGTACACGTAGCTCGCCCTGCTTTGTAACTTTTTCGCTACCTTCAAGCAACGCAAGAATATTTTGCGCAGTGGCGACCTGCCCTTTGTGTGGGCGCAAGGCGTGTAAAGACGGTGTAAATGCGCAGGTTATGCCACGCAGAGCCTCCATTGACAACGCCGCCGCAATATCTGCCGTTTGTACCAAATTTTTTGCGTCATATAATGCTAAAACCGCAAGCGCAGTCATTGCTTGTGTGCCGTTTATCAGCGCAAGTCCCTCTTTTGCTGCAAGCTGTACAGGTGTTATGCCTGCTAATTTCATAGCTTCTGCGCCCGACATTAATTCGCCGTTATAAAAAGCCTCGCCCAAACCAATTAGGGGTAAAACCATATGTGATAGCGGTGCTAAATCACCGCTTGCGCCAAGCGAGCCTTTTTCTGGCACACAAGGCACAACGCCTGCATTAAGCATATCGACCATAGTTTGCAAAACTTCAAGGCGTATGCCCGAAAAGCCTGTGGATAATGAATTTATACGAAGTAAAAGCATAGCTCGCACAACGTCAACAGATAGCCAAGTACCAACGCCGCAAGCGTGGCTTACTATCAAATTGCGTTGCAAAGCCGCCGTATCTTCGGCAGAAATAGTAACCTTTGAAAACTCGCCGAAGCCTGTGTTTATGCCATACACAACACGTCCGCTTTCTACAATTTCATCCACCATTGCACGGCTGGCGTTAATATGCTCGATTGCATTGGGCGCAATGCCAACCAAAGCCCCACCGCAAGCCACCGCAATAACATCTTCCAACTTCAAACTAACACCATCAAGCAAAATCTTATCCATAAATAAATTCTCCTTAGCAAAATTCGTTGCAAATATTATATATCACCTCAATACTTTTTTCAAGTTATATTTGCAGTATTGACAAAACTTTCGCAATCGGTTACGATATAAACAATAATAATTTTGCGGAGGTATTAAAGATGGATATAAAATTAAGCAATGTTTTGCCGGAATACCCAAAATTTGAGCAAGGCATACGACGTGCGCCTGACAGAGGCTTTAGATTGAACGAAGCACAAGCACAGCTTGCTTTAGCAAACGCCTTGCGCTATGTGCCTGAAGAATTGCACGAGGAGCTTGCGCCAGAATTTATGGACGAATTAGTAGAATATGGGCGCATTTATGCCTATCGTTATCGTCCCGTGGGGCGTATTTGGGGCAAACCCATAGACCAGTACGAAGGCAAATGCTTAGAAGGTAAGGCTTTTCAAGTGATGATGGATAATAATTTGGACTTTGAAATTGCCCTTTATCCTTACGAGCTTATAACATATGGCGAAACGGGTGCAGTATGCCAAAATTGGTTGCAATACCGCCTTATTGTCGAATATTTAAAAGAGTTAACCCACGATTTAACGCTTGTAATACAAAGCGGACACCCGCTTGGGCTTTTTCCGTCCCATCCTTTGGCACCTCGTGTTATCATCACAAATGGTTTGATGATGGGTATATTTGACAATTTAGAAGACTTTGAAATTGCTGCACAGCTGGGTGTTACAAATTATGGTCAAATGACAGCGGGCGGTTGGATGTATATTGGACCGCAAGGCATAGTGCACGGAACATACAATACCATACTAAATGCAGGGCGTTTGAAGCTAGGTTTGGGTATAGATGAAGACCTTTCTGGTAGACTTTTTGTATCAAGCGGGCTGGGCGGAATGAGTGGCGCACAACCAAAAGCCGCAGAAATAGCGGGCGCCGTGGCAATTATAGCCGAAGTAGACCCAAGCCGCATAGAAACCCGCCACAGCCAAGGATGGGTAAAAGCCGTATGCCACAGCCCATCAGAAGCATTTGCGCTTGCAAAAAAATATCAGCTTGACCGTGAGCCATATTCGATAGCATATGCAGGCAATATTGTGGATTTGATACAATATGCGGTTGTAACAAAAACGCATATAGATTTGCTGACCGACCAAACATCCTGCCACGATGTGTATAATGGCGGATATTGTCCGCAAATTAGCTTTGAAGAACGCACAAAGCTGTTAAGTACCGACCGTGAAAAGTTTAGAAAACTGGTTAATGAAACTTTAGTAAAGCATTATGCTAATATTAAAATACTTGTTGAACACGGCACATATTTCTTTGATTACGGCAACAGCTTCCTTAAAGCGTTGTATGATTGCGGTGTTAAGGATATTAGCAAAAACGGTGTGGACGAAAAAGACGGATTTATCTATCCATCATATGTTGAGGATATTTTAGGACCGGAATTATTTGATTATGGCTATGGTCCTTTTAGATGGATTTGTCTTTCAGGCAATCCTGAAGATTTGCGCAAAACCGATGAGGCGGCGAAATCTTGCATAGACCCACACCGCCGCCACGCCGATATGGATAACTATAGATGGATAGAAGATGCCGAGAAAAACGCCCTTGTTGTGGGGACATTAGCCCGAATACTATACCAAGACGCAGAAGGTCGCACCGCAATTGCCCTAAAATTTAACGAAATGGTAAGAAACGGCGAAGTGGGTCCGATAATGCTAGGGCGTGACCACCACGACACAGGCGGCACGGACAGCCCTTTTCGTGAAACATCTAATATAAAAGACGGTAGCAATATGACGGCAGATATGGCGACGCAGAGCTTTGCGGGCAATGCCGCCCGTGGTATGAGCCTAATTGCCTTGCATAACGGCGGCGGTGTTGGTATTGGCAAATCTATCAACGGTGGTTTTGGCTTGGTGCTAGATGGTAGCGAACGCATTGACGAAATAATAAAATCTGCTATGATGTGGGATGTAACGGTTGGTGTTGCCCGACGTAGCTGGGCAAAAAACCCCAATGCAATTGAAACAATAAAAGAATACAACCAAAACCACGCAGGACACGTAACTCTGCCTAATATAGCAAATAAAAACCTTCTTGCCAAAACTGTCAAAGAAGCCCTGAAATAACAATGTTTTCAAAGACTGTATGGGGTGATAGAATGGAAATTTTAATGATTGTTTGGTGGTTGGTTACTATAGTTCAAACATTTTTGAATTATGGAACGGCATATCGCCTAACACGTGACAATGGTAATAATGGAGCTTCGCTATTTGCGTGGATGCTTTTGCTTAGTTTTGCGGCTTTAATCCCAGGCCTTTGTATCTTTCTTTGGTGGAAATTTAGAGATAAAGAGTAGCTATAATTTGCAATAAAAAATCAAATTTAAGGAGATAAAAAATGACAAAATTAGTACAATGCATACCCAACTTTAGCGTTGGGCGGGATGAGGTTATTATCGAAGGTTTGGCGGATATTTTGCGCAATAGTGTGGGTTGTACGTTGTTGGATTACAGCGCAGATGCAAGCCACAACCGCAGTGTGTTTACTTTTGTAGGCTCGCCCGAAGGGGCTGTTAATGCGGCGGTTGCGCTTGCAAAATTTGCCGCTGAAAAAATTGATATGACGGCGCATAGTGGCGAACATCCACGTATGGGTGCAACGGACGTTATACCTTTTGTGCCTGTAAAAAATATGACGATGGATGAAGCTATAGAGGTTGCAAAAACTGTTGCAGAGCGTATTTGGAACGAGGTGCAAGTGCCAATATATCTTTACGAGGAAGCGGCAACGGCTGATAACCGCAAAAACCTTGCAACGGTACGGCGTGGCGAATTTGAAGGTATGGCAGAAAAAATGCAAAAAAAGGTATGGCAACCAGATTTTGGCGATACCGCACCGCACAAAACAGCGGGTGTTACTGCTGTCGGTGCACGTCAGCCGCTTATTGCTTTTAATGTAAACCTATCCACCAATAATCTTGACATTGCAAACAGCATTGCAAAGGCTGTGCGTGGTTCGTCTGGTGGCTTAAAGCACGTAAAGGGCATTGGTATTTATATAGAGGAAAGAGATATGGCGCAGGTTTCTATGAACCTTGTAAATTACGAAATTAACCCAATTTATCGAGTTTTAGAGCTTATACGTATGGAAGCCGCCCGTTATGGCGTAGCGGTTATTGGTACAGAGCTTATTGGGCTTGCCCCTGCAAAAGCCCTAATTTCAAGTGCAGAGCATTATTTGCAAATTGAAAACTTTGATTTTGATAAACAAGTATTAGAAAATCATCTGCTATAGGAGATTTTATGTTTGATATTATGATAAAAAATGCTAATTTAGCAACGCCGCAAGGCAATATGCCGAAAAGCGGCAAAGCACAGGGCGAGATATTAATACAAAACAATGTAGATATAGGCATATTAGACGGTAAAATTGCCAAAATTGCACCACGGGGTGAGCTTGGTACACCTGCACAAGAAGTTATAAACGCTCGTGGAAGGCTTGTAACACCGGGCTTGGTTGACAGCCACACGCATTTGGTTTTCGGTGGATTTAGGCAAAACGAATTACAAATGAAGCTGGCAGGTGCGCAGTATTTGGAGATTTTGGCGGCAGGTGGCGGTATTTTATCAACGGTAAAAGCCACACGTGCCGCAAGTTTTGATGAGCTTTGTGATAAAGCAGAGGGCTTTTTAAACGATATGATAGACCACGGCACAACCACAACAGAAGTCAAAAGCGGTTACGGGCTTGATTTTGAAACAGAGCTTAAACAGCTTGAAGTGGTGCGTAAGTTAAATATACACCACGATATGGATTTGGTGGCGACATTTATGGGTGCACACGCTGTACCGACAAAATTTGCGGGCAATGCAGACGGTTATGTTAATTTGCTTATAAACGAAATTATTCCAAAAATGGCAGATGAAGGACTTGCGGAATTTTGCGATATTTTTTGCGAAGATAGTGTTTTTAATGTCGAACAAAGCCGTCGTATACTGCAAGCCGCAAAAAAGCACGGTTTTAAGCTAAAAATCCACGCTGACGAGATTGTGGATTTGGGCGGAGCAAAACTTGCCGCAGAGCTTGGTGCAACATCTGCCGAACATCTTATTGCCGCTTCTGATGAGGGTTTGCAGGCTTTGGCTCAAAGCGATACAATTGCTATTTTGTTACCCGCTACTAGCTTTTATCTTGGCAAGCCTTATGCAAGGGCTAGGGATATGGTAAATTTGGGCATACCTGTGGCTATTGCAAGCGATTTTAACCCTGGTAGCTCGCCTAGCTTTAATATGCAGCTTGCCCTAACTCTTGCCTATATTGGCTATCGTCTGCACCCTTGCGAGGCATTAACTGCCGCTACGCTAAACGGTGCTTGCGCCATTGGCTTAGGTGAAACAAAAGGCACTATCGAGGTTGGCAAAGATGCGGACATTGTAGTTTGGGATTGTCCCGATTTAGACTATTTGTTTTATAGATTTGGGAATAATCAAGTATACACAGTAATTAAAAATGGAGGAGTAACATATGAAATTGATTGATTTAAATGTAGCAGATTTTGCGATAAAACTAGCGTCTAGCGAGCCAACGCCAGGCGGTGGCTCTGCGGCGGCGTTGTCGGGCGTTATGGGTACGGCATTGTTGCGTATGGTCTGCAATTTAACCACAGGGCGTAAAAAATATGCCGAACACGAGGAGCTAATGCAAGAAATTTTGGCGAAAACCGAGGAAAAATGCACGGCATTGCTTGCGGCGATTGATGCTGATGCTGACGCATATGATGGTGTTTCGGCGGCGTTTAAAATGCCTAAAGAAACAGATGATGAAAAAAAGGCTCGTTCTGCCGCTATTCAAGAAGCGTTAAAAGCCGCCACTTTATCGCCTTTTGCTATTTTGGAGCATTGTGGTGCTGTGCTTGCCCTTGCTTACAAAGCTAAAGGGTGTACAAATACCAATGCCGCAAGCGATTTGGGCGTGGCGGCAATGAACCTAAAAATCGCTATGGATGGGGCTTGGCTTAATATGCTTATCAATATTTCGGGCATAAAAGATGAGGTTTTTTGTGAAGATTTAAAGGCGAAAGCGCAGACCGCTATAAATCAAGCTGAAAATCAAGTAAAAGAGATTATTGCGCAGGTTATGTTGGAAATTTCTTAATCAATGGGAAGTGCGAAAATATACAAAACAGGGACAGCTTCTTGAGAAAGAATTGCCCCTGTTTTTATATTACTTGCTTTTGCTATTTGCGCCGAATTTTCTTCGTTCGTAGTAGGTTACGGTGGAGTCGAAGATGTCTTTTAGTAGGGCTAGGACGGGGATTGCAAGAATCATCCCCAAAATGCCTGCGATTGCGCCGCCTACTATTATGCTGATGATGATGAGAAGCGGCGAGAGTTTGAACGAGCTACCCAGCAAGCGGGGTTGTACAAAATGTACGTCAATTTGTTGTATGCCTATTAGTACAGCGGCAGAGATTAGACCCATTGGCAAACCTTGCGTGAAGCCCACGACGAGAATTGCGAGAATTGTACCAAAGATTGAACCGAACATTGGCACATAGTTGAATATGCCTAGCATAATGCCAAGGACGAGTGCGAAAGGCGAACCCATTATCCATAATGCGATGGTACACATTGTGCCTAGAATAAGTCCGTCAAGTGTTTGTGTGCGGACGTATTGGCGGAAGTATTTGTTGAGTCTAAAGGTAACTTCGCCGACGGTTTCTACTGTGTTTTTTGGAGTGAAAACACGCAATATCTTTTTGAAAAAGACTTTGATTTTGTCTTTTTCTACCAAAATGTAAAGCGATGAAATGAAGGCAATTACTGCGCCCCAAAGCGTGCTACCTAAGCCCGTTATAAAGCTCCAAAAATCGATGTCTTCGAAACTGAAGTTTGCAAAGAAAGTGCTAAGTGTACCCAAAATATCGGTCGGGTCAATATCATCTGGCAAAAGTCCCATATTTTGTATATTTTCGATAAGGTTAATGATATTTTGCTCATATGTGGGCAGGTTGTAATTAAAAATTTCGATAGAATCTCTAATTGCTGGGATGATGAAGCTAATGGTTAACGCCAAAATGCCCAAAGCCGCTAACAATACGATGAACAAGGACAGTCTGCGTTGACGGCGTTGTACGAAGCTGTTTTTGGATTTGGCAAGCCAGCGTTGCACACTGCCGCAAGGTATGTTGATGACATATGCCATCAAAAAACCATAGAAAAACGGTGAAATAACGCCCCAAGTCCATACAATAGCATCGCCGACAAGATTTATAGAACTTATTAGGCGAAAAGCAATGATTACCGCCACTGCAAGGAAAAAATAAGGTATTAATTGTTTGGTTTTTTCGATTATCTGGGATTTTGTCATTTAGATTACCCCCTATTGCAAAATTATACATAATATGATATGTTTGCGTTATCCCAACTGAAAGGAGGTGGGATTATGTTAAAAAACTCCATAAAGTACATCTTAGATGCGCTGAAAAATTTAATCGACTGCTCGGTTAAATACAATACCCCGACTTTCACCGAGTCGGGGTATTGCTTCGTTCATCCCAAGAAATCGGGTAGGAAAATGTTAAAAACTCTCCAAAGTTTATACTATATAGTATAAACCATATAGTATAGGGATGTCAAGTGTTTTTTAGATTGAAAAATATTTATTGAAAAAGTCAAGGTTAATTTCGGGGTAGAGCAGGTATTTATCCAAAAGTGCCTTGATTTCTGCAATAGCGGCTTGTTTTACATCTGCGTCGATGATATGGTTGCGTTTGGAAGCGGCACCCGATTTTGTTTTTGCGGGTTTTGTAGCTTTTAGCACACGGGCGATAATGGCGGCGATTTGGTGCATATCTGTTGTGTTCATACCAAGGGTTGTTAACGCAGGTGTGCCAAGGCGCAGACCAGAAGCCAAAAGCGGGCCTTGCGGGTCGAATGGGATGGTGTTGCGGTTAAGGGTCATACCACATTCACGCAACACGTGTTCGCCTTGGAAGCCTGTAATACCAAGCGGTGAGATATTTACAAGCACGATATGGTTGTCTGTGCCTCCTGTTAAAACCGTCAATCCCTCGTCGGCAAGACCTGCGGCAAGAGCTTGTGCATTTTCGATAACACGCTTTGCATAATCTTTATATTCTGGTGTATTTGCCTCTTTAAAGGCAATTGCTTTTGCCGCCATAACATGCGGCAATGGTCCGCCTAAAACGTGCGGGCAGCCTTTGTCTACTTGTTCTGCAAGAGCTTCGTCATTGCAAAGAACCATACCACCACGTGGTCCACGTAGGGTTTTGTGGGTTGTTGTGGTTAAGATGTGGGCATAAGGTACAGGGTTATATTTGCCTGTGATGGCACCGCCTGCCACAAGACCAGCAAAATGCGCCATATCTACCATAAGCACTGCACCGACTTCGTCTGCTAATTTGCGGCATATTTCGTAGTCTATATTACGGGTATATGCCGAAAAGCCCACCAAAAATATTAGTGGTTTAATTTCGTGCAATTGTTTACGTAGTTCGTCATATTCTAAAAGACCAGTTTCTTTATTAACGTGGTATGCATAAGCGTCGAACATAAGAGCGGAAGCATTATGTCTGAAGCCATGCGTTAAATGCCCGCCGCTGTAGAGGTGCATGCCTAACAGTTTTTGGTTGCCCATTTCTTTGCGTAATTCGCTCCATTGTTCGTCGGTTAGGTTAAGGATATTTGTTTCGCCTAATTTCTCTAAAACAGGGGTTTGTACTTTACTGCGCAAAATTGCCCAAAAAGCAACCAAATTTGCGTCTGCACCAGAATGTGGTTGAACATAAGCGTGTTTAGCACCAAAAAGAGCCACGGCTTCCTTGCGGGCGATGTCTTCGATTTCATCCACATTATCGCAACCTGCGTAATAACGCGTGCCGACAAAGCCTTCGGCGTATTTGTCGGTTAAAAGGTTAGCCATAGCGGATTGCACATTGGGCGAACAGAAGTTTTCGCTGGCAATTAGTTTTAGATGACTGCGTTGGTCGGCTAGTTCTTTAATAATGCTTGCCGCAATTTTTGGGTTGCCTTTTGCAACAGCATCGATATTTGCTGTAAAGGTCAGCATTTCGGCATTTAGTTCTTGCCCTGCGGTTGCTTGTAAATAATCCTTTAATATTTGCATTTTGGTTTCCTCCTAAAGGTAATAGATAAAACCATTATATCCCAAACCAATAATAATTTCAAGTACAATTAAAAAATAATGTTGATATTTCCGACTATAGATGTTACAATAAAACAAATGCATTATGGAGGTTTGAAATGGCTGATATTTACAACACTGATATGGATGCAATGTATAGGGATTTTTTGCGCAACCAAAGCGGGGCTACAGAGCTTTTTAAAACCTCTTTGCATAACCAAGATTTTAAAACGGCTCATCGCATAGCTCATACGCTTAAAAGTCTTGCGGCATTGATGAATGAAGCAAATTTATCAAATATTGCTAGAAAAATTGAAGATGGATTGCGACGTGATAAAGAGCCTACAAAACTCGAAATTCAAGAGCTGGAATACGAAATGAACAGAATTTTGACAGGCATAGCCAGATATGTCGAAAAAAATCCTATATTAAAAGCCGCTGATAATGCCGATTTTGATAAATTTGTCGCTACAAAACTGTTTAATGAGCTTGCTATAGGCTTATCACAAAAGCGTGGCGATGTGCTTGATACAATAGACAAATTGCAAACAATACCGCAAACTGATGAGTTAATAATGGCTTTGGAGGATTTTGAATTTGAAAAGGCATTAATTGCGCTAAAACAATTACGGCAAAATTTGGAGGTATAAAAATGTCCAAAAAAGGCAGTGTTTTGGCAATAGACGATGCTCCGATGATTTTGCGATTGCTAAGCGATATTTTAAAAGAAGATTATGATATTTTTATATCTAAAAACGGTGAGAACGGCGTAAAATTGGCGGTTGAAAATTTGCCCGATGTTGTTTTGCTTGACGTAACGATGCCTAATCTATCAGGATTTGATGTTATTAAAATACTTAAACAAAATGACAAAACAAAAAATATTCCCGTTATATTTATTACAGGCGATGACAGCAATAATGTTGAAAGCGAAGGGTATGCTCTTGGTGCAGTAGACTATATTAAAAAACCATTTGTAACGACTGTTGTAAAACATAAAGTGGATTTTGTAATGGAATTTGTGCGTATGAGGCACGCATTGGCTGATGAGGGGATTGTTTTATGAAGGAATATTTGGATGATAAGCAAAGGGAGCGGGTACTGATTGTAGACGACACGCCTGCACATTTACGTTCTTTAAGTAGAATTTTAACAGAGCTTTATGATGTGGTTATAGCAAAAACGGGCGAAGAAGCCCTTGAAATGGTAACAAAAACTGATATAGATTTGATTTTGTTAGATTTGGTATTGCCGGGCATATCCGGTTTTGAGGTTTTAGCAAAACTTAAAATTAACGAAGAAACCAAGCGTATACCCGTTATCTTTATAACGTCAAGCGATTCGCCGGAAGATGAAATGCAAGGACTTGCTTTAGGTGCGGCGGATTATATACGAAAGCCTTTTATCGACATTATTGTCAAAATGCGTATTGCTTTGCAAATGCAATTGATACAGCAAATGCGTATTATAGAAAGCTATGGCTTTAGGGACGGTTTGACGGGTGTTAATAACCGACGTAGCTTTGACCAAATGATTGGTGCAGAATGGGCAAGAGCCGTCCGCAATAAAGAACCGCTTGGTATGCTTTTGCTTGATATTGACTATTTTAAAAAGTTTAATGACACATATGGTCATCTTAACGGTGATGCTTGTCTTAAAACTGTGGCGCATATTATGCGAGATTCCGTCAAGCGCGGTGGTGATTTTGTTTTCCGTTGGGGTGGTGAAGAATTTGCAATATTGTTGCCTAATACGCATATATGCGGTACTGTAGCCGTTGCCGAACAAATACGTAAAAACATAGAAAACGCTCCAATAAAATTGGACAGCGGCGATGTATACGTTACAATAAGTATTGGCGCAGGTGCAATAATTCCTCAAAACGAAATGCAAAAAACCGAATTTAAAGAATTTTACGAATATATTGATAAAGCTCTGTACAAAGCCAAAGCAAATGGGCGCAATAGGGTGGAAACAATTTGCGGTTTTGGACAAAAACAGGAATGTGATTAGGCTTGTAAAACTTATATAATTATTGAATAAATAACAATACAAAAAAACTTATAGAAAAATTGAAAAAAGTGCTTGCATTTTTTTAAAGGATGTGATATTATGTTTAATGTTGCATCTAGTGTGTGCATAGCTCAGCTGGATAGAGCGTCTGACTACGGATCAGAAGGTCTGGGGTTCAAATCCTCATGCGCACGTTATTTAGAAATTTTGCGATACCCCATCGGATGGCTCCGTTGGGGTATTTTTTGTAAATAGGAGGTGTTTTGATGGCTTTGAGCTTTGAAGATATGCTGGTTGCTAATATGCAAGAATTTAGAGAATTAGAAAATTCTGCACCGCCGGTTGGTTTGAGCAAAGAAGGTTTGATGGAATTTTTGCAAATGCGTGCAGCACAAAATGCAGAAATTATGGAGGATAATATTGTAATTATCAATAATCATCTTACGCCTTTATTAAAAAATCCGCATAATATTGCCATTGCACAAGCCGACACATTGTTTGAACTGGCTAAAAAGCTATTTGCACTAGAGGTTAGCCTTGATGGGTCGTTAGCGTTTGAAATTCACAAAGCCCTTATTGCAAATGCAAAACATAATAATGACATAGACCGTGCTGTGCGTAGCCAATACTTTGCAGGTATAATCTTACAGCACTTCAACCGCTATTTAAGTCAAAGGGCAAATAGTGAAAATTTTGCTCTTAATGCGGCGAAATATTTTGAAGATGCCGCTGTACACCGTCATAATTATCAAAATATCGACAACAAAGAAACACGTATGTACATAAATCGTTGTCTAGGTAATATCTATGTAGCTACAGCAGTTTTGCGCCACAATTGGGAATATAAGGAAGCTAGCGAAATATTTTTTAATGCAGTTGATACAGCTATTGATTTTTGGAATCGCGAAGATATAAGAGCGGTTGACCCCGATTTTCCTTGGGAGATGTTTATTACCAATGCACACCAAAATGTTTGTGGCTGGCTGGATATGTTGCGTAGCAAAAAAAGACAAGAGCGTAACGGTGAGCTTGCAAAGCGAATTTATGATAGTTTTGAATATATGTCAAAGCCCAATGCAGTTGTAAATATTAATAGATTTTGGTCAGAAATACGTACACAATACGTATCGGCTGCAACAAAATATTTTGTTGATAAAATAGATTTGAATGAAATGCTTGACGTTTTGCACCAAATACATTATAAATCTAAATACGGTGATTATTCCAGCAATGGTCAATTTACAATGATTTCGATGGGGATGGCTTTAATTAGTCATTTAAAAGAATTAGGTGACGATACAGAAGGTGAAAGAAACGAGATAATAAAGCGCATTTTTAATTATTTTGAAAATGCACCAAGCGGCATCGACCGTCAAGAATTAAATGGTTATTTAAGTATGCTTGCACTCGGCTTTGGCAGAGAAAAAAATATAGGTACGCAAGAATATATTAGTCTGTTGTTGCGCTTTTCTTCGTATAGCCATATGACTACATATACACATTCTGTGCAGGTTAAAGACCTTACTGCAATTGTTACAGAGCATTTTCTTAATACTGAGCCCGAGCTTTTTATTGGTGCATTAGGAAAACAAAATGTTGATGAAATTCTTTCAAGCAAGACCGAAATTCTTGAGGCGGCTTGTCGTGCGGCATTGTGTCACGATATAGGCAAAATTTATTATTATGATACAATTTCGTTATGCGCTAGAAAGCTGTATGATTACGAATTTGATACGATTAAGGAGCATGTGCATCCACACCAATTGCTTGAAAAAGGCGATGATGAGCTAATGCAATGTATTTTGGATGCTATACAAGGACACCATCGTTATTATGATGGTGTAGGTGGCTATCCTATATGGTTTGATAACGCAACATCTGCAAACAAATTTATTATAGACATAGTGTCTATATGCGATTCTGTTGACGCTGCCACGGATGCAATCGGGCGAAGTCACACAAAAATCCTTACGCTAGATAAAGTCATCAAAGAAATTAACGACCAGGCGGGTACACGCTACAATCCAATAATAGCAAAAGCGTTATATAACCCGCTTATTAGAGCAAAAATTAGCAGATGTATTACAATGGGCAGAAGAAATGCGTATTATGAAGCGTATTTGAGCATAACGAAGTAGTAGAATAACCCCTGTCATTTATTTAATGACAGGGGTTTAAGTTAGGGCGTGTTCGATATTCCATTACGCCAGCTTTTTGGCTTATTTCCCGCTAGGACTGCGTCAAGCCCTCCTAACAAAAGTTTTGGCTTTGCGTCGTCGGACTTTCTTTGCCTAGTGAAAAAACGCTCGGAAATCTGACGAAAGTGAATTATCGAACACGCCCTAGTCTGCAATCAATTATGCGTGATAGATTTTTTCTGCAAAGCTGTGCCAACCTTGGTTATATATGGATTTTAAAGATTTTATACTGCTAATTAGATAACCAAATGCAGATATAGCGGCAAATTTATCCCAATATTTTCCTGAATTAGCTTCGACAAGATATTGCTGTTGTGTTTGCGGGTTGGTTTCTTGTAAAGCGACAGCAAGACGGGATTTTGCTATACTCCAATATCCGTTATGTTCGTCGGTTGGAGTAAAGTCCGTCATATTGTCTTCAAAGGAAAGCAAATGCGCAAAGCCTTCGTGGAAAGCGATATAATTAAGGCTGTTGTAATAATCCAAATTACTGGCGGGATAATCGTTATTAATTAGCACGTGTACAATTTCATATGTTAAAAAATTTCTTGCAATCTCGTTCAAATTATAGCCTTGCGTTAAGTAATTTGCAAAATTTATTAAATCGAAGATGATATATTGTTCGTTATTATAATGGCGAACCATTGCGTCGTACATTGACGGGCAACCTACAACAAGCAAGACGTTAACATTTTGTACAACCGTAGAAGTATCGCCAAAAATATCCACAATTAAATCGGTGTTTAAAAATCTAAAATTTTGGCAGATTAACATTAATTGGCTGTAAACCACTGTAACTTCTGCAATGCGGCTTGTATCAGGTTCTAAGAAGATATGCTTACCGTCTTCAATCAAAAAATAAACCCAATGTTTAGAATATTTAACACTGGGTTCGCTATTAAGATATATTTCCACAATGCTTGTATCAATTTTCATATCATATTACCCCGCATTAATTGTACCATTAAGCATATCCTCGGTGTATAGCGGCAATTGGGCTAAAAGTTCGCCACCACGGTTGGTTATAAATGCGCCGCCGTGGAACATATTGCGCTTTTCGATAAAATTGGACATTAGGGTTGTTGCACCGATTTGTGCAAGGCGTGGTTGATATTCTGGCCAAAAATTTACTTCCCAATCCATTTGCGGGTCTATATATGCCCATTCAAAATTACTGCTCATTGGTAGCAATAGCAGGTCAAGCTCTGCATTTTTGGCTTGTCTTAGCGCATTTGGGTCGAAAAGGTCGGTGCCTATTAAAAAGCCAACTTTGCCCCAAGGTGTGTCGAAGGTAGGATAACCTTCGCCGGAGCCGAAATTGTGCGGGGGATTTTTCCATAGCCAGCCCTTTGAAATGCGGCGATAATGCAATACAATTTTACCAGTGTTGTCAATTAAAATGGCAGAATTGTACATCATCATACCGTCGGATTCAAAAAAGCCGAAGGCAACCCAAATTTCCTGCGTTTTTGCGGCGTGACGAAAAGTCTTTATTGTGTCCGAATTTATAGACACAGAAAAAGGAAAATCCCTTGAAACATTATTTGTAACCACCAAGCCTGAAAGAGCCATCTCGGGCAACAGAACAAGCTCTGCACCGTCCGAGGCGGCTCTGCGGATGTGTTGCAACATATTTTTAACATTACCGTCAAGCCACCCTGTGGTAATCTTTGGAGCGACTACGGCTACACGAACGCTATTTTTCATTTTAATCTCCGATGCTTAGTTATGCATAAACACAATTTGCCTTTTTATCTTAAAGCCATTTTTTTCATAAAATTTTACTGATGGCTTGTCTTCTTCAGTATTTAAAGACATATTGCCAACATTTTCTTTTTTTAGTTGTAAATCAATATGCTCAATTAAACGACTGCCCAACCCTTGCCCTTGAACTGATGGGTTTACGCTAAATTCATCAATAAAAAATTCTTTAAAATCCATATAGGTCATTATCCGTCCGATGCACATACCAACCACGGTGTCTGCATCTGCAATCACATAGCCCCTTGACATTCTGCTTGCCATCATTTCGTCTATACGTTCAAAAGCCTGTTGGTACGTCCAATGTTCGCACCAAGGCTCTTTCCCAAAGGTTTCAACCAGCGATTTTGCACACATATCATAATCTGTTTTGTTTATTTCTCTAATTGCATAATTCTTATCATTCACTGCTTTTGCTTCCTTTCAAATTCATAAAACATAGAATATTCGGGCGACAGGACTGCCGCCCGAATAGAGGTTTTTTAGCCTTGCATTGCTTTTGCAACTTCTTCTGCAAAGTCTTCTTGTTTTTTCTCGATACCTGCACCACGCTCGAAACATTCAAAAGATACAAGGTCAATTTCTGCACCAATTTCTTTCGCAACGCTGTCGATATAAGCCTTAACGGTCATTTGTGGGTCTTTTACATAATCTTGCTCCATCAAACAGATTTCTTTAAGCTGTTTGTTTAAGCGACCTTTGACCATATTTTCGATAACATTAGCTGGTTTTGACGTATTAGCTGGGTCGTTTTTAGCCGCTGCTTCTAAAATGCGGGTTTCGTCTGCGATATAGGCATCGTCAACGTCAGTGGTCTTAAGGTATTTAGGGAACAATGCCGCAATTTGCATACAAAGGTTTTTTCCCATTTCTTGCAATTTTGCAACATCTCCTGTAGAATTAATAACTAAAAGCACGCCGATTTTACCGCCGCCGTGAACATAGCTTGCGATAACGCCTGTGTTGTTGTTAATACGTGCAAAACGGCGGATGTTAAGGTTTTCGCCGATTGTGGCGATTTTAGATTTAAGCACTTCTTGTACAGTGCCGCCGCCTTTTGCCCATTGCTCTGCCATAAAAGCGTCAAGTTCGTTTGCGTTTGAATTGTATAGTTGCTCAACAACTTCATCAACATATTCGGTAAAAGCAGGGGATTTTGCCGCAAAATCTGTTTCGCAGTTAAGCTCTACCATAACGGCTTTGCTATTATCTGCGGCTATTTTTAAAGATACTAAGCCTTCAGCTGCAATGCGACCAGATTTTTTTTCTGCCGCCGCCAAGCCTTTTTCACGTAAAAACTCGACAGCCTTTTTCATATCACCGCCGACTTCTTCCAATGCCTTTTTGCAGTCAGACATACCAGAGCCGGTCATTTCACGTAATTCTTTAATCATTGCCGGGGTTACAGCCATATATATTTCCTCCAAATTCTGTCATTATTATTGTTGGTCTGCTAAAATTTGCTCATCGCCGATTTCGCCGTCTTCGTAATATTCTTCTTCGGCGTATTCGCCTTCAGAAATTTCACCTTGACGGGTTTCGATAACAGCGTCAGCCAAAACGCTCGCAATTAGCTTTACAGCACGGATTGCATCGTCATTGCCGGGGATAACATAATCCACTTCGTCTGGGTCGCAGTTTGTGTCAACGATAGCAACAACAGGAATACCAAGGTTTTGCGCTTCTTTGATGGCAAGATGTTCTTTGCGAGTGTCAACAATAAAAATAACGTCAGGAATTTGCTTCATTTCCTTGATACCACCAAGGTTCTTGTCCAATTTAGATTTTTCGTGCAACAATTTCGCTACTTCTTTTTTGGTTAAAGCATCAAACGTGCCGTCTTCTTCCATTTTTTCTAAATCTTTTAGACGTTTAATACGGCTTTGGATAGTTTGGAAGTTTGTTAACATACCACCCAACCAACGTTCGTTGATATAGTACATACCGCAACGTACAGCTTCTTCCCTAATGCTGTCTTGTGCTTGCTTTTTTGTACCGACAAAAAGCATTGTGCCGCCGTCTTTTAAAATTTCGGCAACAGCACGGTATGCGTCGTCAACTTTTTTCACCGTTTTTTGTAAGTCGATGATGTAAATGCCGTTTCTTTCAGCAAAGATATACTCTGCCATTTTTGGGTTCCAGCGTCTTGTTTGATGACCAAAGTGAACCCCCGCTTCTAAAAGCGATTTCATTGATATTACGCCCATAAGGCACCTCCAGATTTTTCCTCCGTGGTTCTTAACTTTTCCATCTGGAAATCTAAACCACGTGTGATTTTTTATAACCCAAGCATTATAACACAATGCTCAAGTCATTGCAAGCGTTTTTTTGCATTTTGTGTTTACTTTTCAATTTACAAACGCACACAACCCTTTTTTATATCCCTAACGCTAAGACGGCATAATGTTTGACCTTTTGCGTTTTTTAAAACTATTATGCGACCGACGGGTAATGCTTTTTTAGGTTTGCGTTTTGGTGTTGTTGGATTTTTGCGTTTTGTTGTTCTGCTTTCATCATCAAAAGCGAATGGGGATGCGATGAATGCCAATAAAAAAACCACCTTTCTTGCCCTTTTGTCAGCTTGAAAGATTTGCTTGACAAATAGACCTGAAGTGTGATAACCTACACCTAGGTCTTTGGGCCTAATTGGGCTTGTTTGGGTGGGTACTTTGTTGGAGTGTGACACCCAAACAAGCTTCTTTTATTAAACCCCTCTTGCTCCTTGATGTGTGTAAGGAGAGAGAATTTATGGCTTGATGACCATTATATACCATTGGTCTTTTGTTGTCAAGGGTATTTTTAGGAGATAAGGGGGCGCAATATATTGTGTTCCCTTACACTATATTGTGTTTTTTTGCTATGCGTATGTCGTCGCCGAAGAAGTGCAGAGATGTGTAATTGCCGTAAATGCGGGATGCTACACGGTCGGAATATGATGTTGCTATGTCGGTGGGTGTTAGATTTGTTGATATTATTGTAGGTTTTTTGGCAAGATGGCGGCTGTTGATAAAGCTAAACAGCTCGCTGTCTGTTACCACCGTGGCAAATTCGGAGCCTAGGTCGTCTATTATTAGCAAATCTGCGTCATATGCAAAGCTAATTGGTGCGGCGTTTTTGTCAGATTTGCGGTTAAAACGCTCGTCCTCTACGTGCCTAAAAAGTTGTGGAGCGGTGGTGTATAGCACGGTACGCCCGTTTTGCAACAATTCGCCAGCAATGCAATTTGTTAAAAAGGTTTTGCCAAGCCCCGATTGTCCGTAAAACAATAGGTTTTCAAAGTTTTTGCCAAAATCCTCTACAAAATTTAGGGCTATTTCCCAAACTTTCATCATATTTTTGCGTGGGCTAATACCAAAATTCTCATCATTTGTATCACTGTAATAATTCATATTAAATGCGTCAAAATTTTCATCGGCGAAGATTTTTCCAAGGTTCGACATATCAAAATAACGGGTTATTAGGCGTTGTTTTAGGCAATTGCAATGTTCGTCGTTTGTAAAGCCTGTATCTAGGCAGCTTTGGCATTTATATACATCCTTAAAAAAGCTGTCATCATATCCATTGTCATATAGCAATTTTTTACGCTCTGATAATAAAATAGTGCTTTTATCACGGATTTCAGCAATTTTATCGTCATTATCGTATTTTTTTAAAGCCATTTGTGCTAAAGCAAGTCCCGATTGCGAAAGGGAGTCGTCAATTTCTTTAACACGTGGCAAACGCTCGTATAATAAGGCTTTGCGTGCCGCCAGCTTGCGTCTTGCCGCCAGCTTATTTTTATCAACTTCCCGCAGAATTTCTTCAAAAATGACATTCACTAAAAAACACCTACTTTCCTAGCTTTCTATCCACATATTCACGCTCTAATTGCGCTAATCTTTCGTGGTCGTATGTTCGACCTTTAAAGTTTTGAAAACGTCTTGGTTGAACTGCTTTCTCTATCTTACGTTTAAACGGGTTAATCTCTTTGTCTTCAAAATATTGTTTTTCTAAAACCTCAATTTGTTCTGGTGTGGTGATATTTTGTTTTCGCCATTTGTTTAAAATGCCGTCAGCATAAGGAAAATTTGCCGTTGCTTTATTTATAATTGTTTTTTCGCAAGCAAGCTGAATAATTTGCATAGAATATCCATCTTCTTTAATCCAACGCTGCATATATTCTATTTCTTTGTTAATTGGTTCGCGACCGCTGTTGCCTAGCCAGCGCATTATATTGCGGTATTCGTTGTTAAACAAACGTATATATTCCTCTGCTTCATCTGCGTCGGCTATGCCACGCTCTGCCCAATTTTGCGCCACACTTTTAATGTAGTTATTGGCTTTCTTGCCATTATCAACACAATATTGTAGTAAAAATTCGATAACATCAATTTCTAATCCCATATCAAGATAAATTTCTAAAAACATTTGGCGTTCACGTTCTTGAAGCGGCTTGCCAAGTATTTCTTCCGCCATTTCAAAAAGTACCCTAACGTTGGGGTTTTGCAAATGTCGCTCGACTTCCTCGATTGTATAAGAAACTTCTTTTATAATAGGTTTTACTTCGTCATTTTTAATTATTGCTTCTTTGCTGGAAGATGTAGAAAATTCATTAATTTTAGCAACAATATCCGCCACATCCGCCATAGACCCTTTACCGACATCGCCGCAAGCTAGACGGGATTCTTTTGGGTCGACAAAATGGTAACCGTATGCTTCTAATTTTTTGATATTTGCTTGCACAATGGGGTTTTCGTACATTGCTGTATTCATTGCAGGGCAAATGATTACGGGGGATTTGGTTGCCATTACCACTGTTGACAGCATATCGTCTGCAATACCATTTGCAATTTTGCCTATAATATTTGCGCTTGCGGGTGCAATAACAAAGACATCGGCACGTTGGGCAAGTGATATATGCCGTATGTCTTCATATATAATTGTTTCAAACATTTCTGTATAAACACGGCGTTTTGTAAGACTTTGTAATAATAAAGGCGTAACAAATTTTGTTGCGGCGTTTGTCATTATAGTATCCACTGTATCACCTTGTTTTGCTAGCAAATTAGCTAATTCTGCCGCCTTATATGCTGCTACCGAGCCAGTTATACCCAATACAATATTTAACATAATTTTAATACCTCTTTTACTATTGCCTGAGCAATATTTTGTTTACCTTCGTATATATTAAAACTTCCATTTTTTGCTACTAAATAACCTAAATGTCCATTAGGCGTAAGATTTGATGTGTCGTTTGCCAGTACAAAATCGCAATTATTTTTCGTCATCAAAGCCTTTGCCTTGCCTAAAGTTTCTTCTTGTGAAAGTCCTGATGTTAGCTTAAAACCAACAATTATAGCATTTGGAGCAAGTGTACGCAATTTCCCAATGGTTTTGGGAATTTTTTCTAAAATAAGTGTAATTTCATCATTATCAGAACTAATTTTACCAACATTTTTGCCTTTAACACGATAATCGGAAACAGCCATTGCGTGGATAATGGCGCAAATATCACCTTTAGCAAAAACTTTTGCCAAAGCAATATCCAAATCCGCCGCAGAACTAATTATAATCTCCTTAACGCCGTTTAAATTCGGACTTACAGCGTTTTTTCCTCTAATATAAATAATTTCGCAATCTTTTGTAAAAAATGCCTCTGCAATCTCTGCGCCCAATTGACCTGTAGAATTATTAATAATACTGCGAACAGCGTCAATCTTTTCAATCGTGCCGCCTGCCGTAATAACAATTTTCATAAAATCACCTCGATATTACAATATACCACGGCGGCGTGCAAAAATCAATATAACAAACACAACAAGCGACCCGCCGCTAATCGCTAGTCCAATATAATACGCACTATTATGATACACAAATTCTATATGATGACTGCCGGCAGGCACATTAACCGCTGCCATTGCGCCATCTATTGCCACTACATCAATCCGTTCACCATCTATAAACGCCCGCCAATTGCCAGTATACGGTATGGAAGTATACATTAAACCGCCATTGGTTGTGGTAATATTGCCAGCAATTCGTGTTTCGCTAAAATGTGCTAGCTCCCAAACTTCGCTTGCGAGTATAGCGAAGCCTTCTTCAAACAGTTCGCGGTTCAAAATACCCACAAAAGTTTGGACAGAGCCACGTCTTGTAGTGGTTTCGGATTGTAATGTAACCATATCACCTTCGCCAAAAGAACCAATGCGGAAAAGATGAGCTTCATTAAAAGAGGCGTTGATATTGCGTACAAGCTGTTCATCATAACCGACTGTAACTTTTATGCCATTGGTGCTTGTTATGCGGATATATGCGTAAAGTTCAGTGTTTTCGGGCATTAGATAGTTAAAGCGGAAAATGCCGTCTGTTTGGTCGTTATCCATTGTAAATGTCCATTCTTTGCCATCAACGCCCACAACGTGCAGATTTTCGTGTCCTACGTGAATAACACGCATAAGCGTAAACAAATCGCCGTCAAGCCCTGTTGCAAGGCGGAATAAATTGTTTTGAGAATTAAATGGATTATGTGTATCGCCCACATAATAGGCTGTTTCTGGACGAACAATAAAGCCAAGTGGCAAATGATGGGAGTTTTCCATTAACACAACACTGCTCTCATTAGCAATGCGATTCCAGAATACGCCGTCATCAGCTGGGTTATCAAGCCTGTCCACCAGATAGCGCATATTTAAAAAAGCGGGTGTAAGCGGCGAAGTTTCGGCAAAGGCATAGCTGTTGCCTGCCGACCAATTGACCAAACCCAAGCCGTTCATAAATCGCAGGGTGTTTTGGTTTGCCATTGATGAAAATAGCGAAATGCCTTGCACGTTGTACATTGCGGGGTCGTTTGTTCCCCAACGGGCGGTGAAATCTGTTCTAAAAAAATCATTCTCGGGAGGTTGACGATGCCGTAAAACCGTCTGAACATTATCATAAGCCCACGGATACTCACCACGGTTTGTCGTATAGCTACCCTGAACTAGACTTGTAAATGACGCAAGAAAGACCTCTGCAAGCACTATAACGCATAGCAAAATTTTTGCGGTTGAAATGGCTCTTGAACTAGCCGCACCACGTAGGACGACAAAAATTGAAATGAACATAAACGCACCAATGCCCAGCCATAGCACGTGTTGGTTGCTGTGTTGGCTGAAAAATGCAAGGGTTAAGAAAGCTACCGCACCAATGCACATTGCGGCGAGATGGCGGATTTGTATACCATTTTTTGTTAATAGTATATATGCACGATATGCCATAACAATCATTACAAACGAGATTAAGAAGGTGTAGCGATAGGGAAGACCGTGGGTTACGGAAAAACCGTGCCAGATGAAATTTAACACATTGATATTTGTGCTGATTAGCATAAAGGTGGCGGCTATAGAATAGCCAATTTTTTCACGCAAAGAAATTTTTGATAGCAAAAACACGGGGTACAACATAATGGCGATTAGTCCGCTGTAGATATTTGGTAGTCCGCCGTGGCTAATGCCTGCTGTTGGCGTAATTGCGGCGAAGCCACCTAAAGCATCAATAAAGCTATGGTTAAAGGCAAAAGATGGGATGCTCATTTCTGCTGTGGCTCGTCCTGTTTGTTGCAATGCCGAATATACGGGTAACGTAAGGAAGGCGGTAAGACCAATTGAGATTGCGGCACAGATTGTTACGGTTAGCAAACACATTAAAAACTGCCGTAAATTAGGCTTGTATCGAAGCGACAGTAAAATAAACATAATTGATACAAAAATACATACGAAAAAACCTATATAAAAGTTAAAGACGACCGAAAGTGCAAGTGAAATAACAAAAAGGGAAAATTTGCCTTCTGTAATAAGGCGATGTAAACCCAAAATAACAAGAGGCAATGTTGCGAAGGTATCCATCCACATAATATTCCAATAAAAGGCGGTTGACCAAGCGCAAAGCGCATAAAGTGCGGCAAAGGCGACAATCATCACATCATCACGTTTATATAAATATCGCAGATACAACGACATAAAAAAGCCTGCAAAGCCTATTTTTATCACCAAAAACAACGTTATTACTTCACGCAGATATTGATGTGGGAAAAGTGCCGCCAAAAAATTAAAAGGACTTGCCAGATAATAGCCAATATGCGCCAAATAATCGTGTCCGCCGCCCGACGTAAACGACCATAACAACGAGCCACCATCACGCAAGCGATGCCATAGTTCGCTTATAAACGGATAGTATTGATGCCAAAAATCTACAATCAAAATTTGCCCGTCACTAAAGGGATAAACGCCTTTAAATGCGAGCATAATCGTAAAAATGAACATTGGAATAACTGCGGATAATATGTGTATGATTATTCTTTTGTTCATAAAACCATCCTTTTTTCTAAAGTAATCTGAAAATACCCATTGCTATTAAAATGATACCTGACGCAATTGTCCAACCCTTGCCACCTGCCGATTTGATACGTAATAATGTTGCAAATCCATTGCCTAATGCAAGAAAACCTATTTGAAAAACGGCAACTAAAATTGGCAAAAAGATTATGGAAATACCTAAAGAAGCAGCGACAAGTCCAACACCCATAGAATCTAGCGAAAGCACCAGCGCAAGTTGCAAAGAACCTTTTTTTGTAATTTTTTCGGGAAGTGTGCCATTTTCTTTTTTAAGAATAGCGCTACCACCAATCCACAACCCAAGCAAAATCAACCATAATGCCGAAATATTCTCAGCCAAATCGGGTGATAAAAAACTAGCGATAACATTGCCAAAAAAAACCGACAAACCCATCACCGCAAGAGATATAACGAAAAGTATTGCGTATGTGAAAAAATCTAGCTTTTGGCGGCGCAAACCGCTTGCTATTCCCATACCTAACGCATCCAAACTTAAAGTTATAGCCAAAATAATTGCCACAAAACCACCGCCCATTAAACATATCTATACATTCTATGGTTAGTTGGTAAAAACGTGATTAAATAAGCTCTGCAAGGTCATTTTTATTATTTAGAGAAGGGTTTTCGATTACGGCGGCAAGCAGTTTTGTAAGGATTTCTCCTATTTCTTTGCCCTCGTTCAGACCTGTTAGACGTATAATGTCCTTGCCCGAAAGTGCCAAATCTTTTATGCTTACAGGTTCGTGAGAGGATATAATTTCTTCAAATAATGTAGAAGTTTTGGCTATAGTATACAATCGGTCGGCAGCTTTATCGCTTTTGGCTAAATTGTCGGCACGCTGGAAAATTAAAAGTTCACGTAGGGTTTGGGCGCCGTGTTTGTTTATAAACCGCTTAATTCCTGTTTTGTCGGGGCGAACGATATTATCGTGCAAGCGGATAATATTAACAGTATCATTTTTTATTATATTATCGAAGCATAAATGACGTAGGGCTTTTGTTGCCAGCTCTGCCGAAAATTTTGCGTGACTGTAGAAATGGTCTATGCCTTTGTCGTCTGTGGTTTTGGTTTGGGGTTTGCCTGTGTCGTGAAAAATGGCGGCTAGGCGTTGGTGTAATACAGGCGGAGTGTTGCGCAAAACCTCTAAAGTATGTTCATAAACATCGTAAAGATGATAGGCATTGGATTGTTCAACGCCACGTAATTTCGCAAAATCTGGCAAAATGACATCCGCACAATCGTTTAAAAATACTTTTATGCCATTAAAATTTTGTGCTACAAGCAATTTTGAAAGCTCTGCGCCAATGCGTTCTCTAGCGATTTTATCTAAATTGCATCTACCTACAACTGCGGCGGCTTGGGTATTTTCTTCTAAAGAAAAGCCCAAAACTGCGGCAAAGCGATATGCACGAATAATGCGCAAATAATCTTCTGCGAAACGCTCGGTTGCGTTGCCTACGCAACGTATTAAGCTCGCCCGCAAATCGTCTATCCCGCCGAAATAATCTACAAGCCCATTTTTTGGCGAATATGCTATTGCGTTTATCGTAAAATCACGACGGCGCAAATCTTCACGCAGGTCTGATGTAAAGCTGACTTGGTCGGGTCTGCGACCGTCGCCATATGTTCCATCAATACGGTAAGTGGTAATTTCATAATACTGTCCGTGAGATTTTACTGCTACGGTGCCGTGTCGACTACCTATTTGTATTTGCTTACATTCGCCGAAAATTTGTGTGATTTCGGATGGTAGAGCGGGGGTTGTAATGTCCCAATCAAGCGGAGTTTTGCCCAAAAGAGAGTCACGAACACAACCGCCGACGGCAAAGGCTTCAAAGCCTGCCACTTGCAGTTTTTCGATAATCTCATTTGCACCTGATGGTATATTAATAATCATTATAAATCCTCAGCTGATTGTCATTGTTTTCAAGTAAAAGACCAGAAGATGGGAGCTTGTCAACCCTAAAATCATCAGTATTTTCGGGAGATTTACCCAAATTCCATTCTACTGTATTTTTGCCTAGTTTTACAAACTGCACACCGCCAGCATTTTTAGCCGAGTATGTAGGCAATAATTCTGTATTAAAAATGAAACCTTTTTCGTTCTTTTTTGTATCCTTTGATGTCACGAAATAGTCTTTATTTTCTGATAGATATTCGATATAGCGAAGCGGGAATTTATCAGAATATGCGTTGATTAATTTTTTGCGGTTGGTTTGTGTGGCATAGCTTGCTAGTGTAACCATAGCCGCCTTGCCATTATCAAAGGCAAAAAACAGATGTCCTGCATAATCGGTTGTTGCTACCACATAAATTATTTTTTCATCATCATCACATTGCAGTATATTATTTAAATACATACCGAGTTGACTGGGCTTACTGTCTTCCAGTTCGTGTGCCTTCATTTTATATACATTGTGCTTATTTGTGAAGAATAAAATATCATCAACATTTTGTGCAGATACTTGTTGGATTATTGCGTCATCTTCTTTAATGTATATAGTAGGATTGCTACGTAAAGGTGTGGTATGTATCTTTTTAAAATAATTTTCTTTCGTTAAATACAGCATCACAGGATAATCTTGAATAAATATTTGTGGTTTAATATCTAAAGGCAAAGCCTCTACAATTTGAGTTTTGCGCTCTATTGCGTATTTTTTGATTATTTCTTTTTGTTCAGTGGATATTATGCCTAATAACTTGCTTTCGTCTGCCAAAATACCTGCAATTTTTTCTATTTCCTTATTTAGCGCGTCCTGTTCGCCTACACGTTTTAGCAAATATTCTTGATTAAGATTGCGCAGACGTATTTCTGCAATAAATTCTGCTTGTATTTTATCAATACCGAAACCCGTACAAAGATTGGGGATAACATCCTTTTCTTTTTTGCTTTCGCGGATGATAGCAATTGCCTTATCAATGTCAAGCAAAATCTTGGCAAGACCTTCTAAAAGATGTAATTTTTCTTTATTTTTAACCAAATCAAAATTAAGCCTGCCCAAAATGCAACCTTTGCGGAAATCTATCCAATGTCGTAAAATTTCTTTAACACCCAATGTCATTGGGCGACCATTTATAAGAAGGTTAAAATTACACGAAAAGCTGTCCATCAGCGAAGTTTGGGCGAAAAGGCGTTGCATTACGGCTTCGGCATCTGCCGATTTTTTAATGTCAACTGCAATTTTTAAGCCCTTTAAATCGGTTTCGTCTCGCACATCTGTAATTTCACGTAATTTTCCACTTTTTACTAATGCGTGGATTTTATCAATAATCGCCTCGATTGTTGTTGTATAGGGAATTTCTGTAATTTCTATACAAGAGTTTTTTGTATCAAAATTCCAAACGGCACGCATTTTAAAACTGCCACGCCCTGTTTCGTTGATTTTTGCTATTTCATCAGAGTTATATAATAGCTCTGCGCCTGTTGAAAAATCGGGTATAAGCGGCGTTATTTCTCCAGTTTTTATTAGCGAAATAATTGCTTCGCAAACTTCTGTTAAATTAAACGAACAAATATTGCTTGCCATACCTACTGCGATGCCTACATTTGGTGTAACGAGCACATTTGGAAAGGTTGTAGGTAAAAGCACGGGTTCTAACATTGTGCCGTTGTAGTTATCTACAAATTGTACGGTATCTTTGTCAATATCTTTAAAAATTTCGGTGCAAATGCCCGCCAGCTTTACCTCGGTATAACGGCTGGCGGCATAAGCCATATCACGTGAATATGACTTGCCGAAATTGCCTTTACTGTCAATAAATGGGTGCAAAAGACTTTCGTTGCCACGGGTAAGGCGTACAAGTGTTTCGTAAATAGCCCCTTCACCGTGAGGATTAAGTCGCATTGTGGTACCTACCACATCAGCAGATTTCATACGGTTGCCCGTTAGTAGCCCCATTTTGTACATAGTATATAACAACTTGCGGTGTGCAGGTTTAAAACCGTCTATCTCTGGAATGGCACGAGATACAATAACGCTCATTGCATATGGCATATAATTGCTTTCTAATGTCTGCACAATCCCTTTTAAAATCGGCGGTGCTTCTTCGTAAACTGTTATTTTTTCAACCTTTTTTCGTTTGGACATCTTTATCCCCTTGCTTTCATAATTTCTTAATTATAATGCTAAAACTCTTGCAAGTCAAGTCAAGACATTGTATAATGAACAAAAATATTTTTGAGGTGGATACATATGCTTACAGAAAACCGTATTGAGGAGATTTTGCGCCAAAGCGGCGCATTGCTTGAAGGGCATTTTATTTTAACCAGCGGTCGTCATGCCAGCCGCTATATGCAATGTGCAAAGATATTGCAATATCCCAATTTTACACAGGAGATTGTGGGGCATTTGAAGCACGGCTTTGCAGGTGATGATGTGGATATGGTGATTGCGCCTGCTGTTGGCGGCATTGTGTTGGGTTACGAGCTTGCTCGGCAAATGGGCGTGCAATCGTTGTTTACCGAGCGTGAAAATGGCGTGATGAAATTGCGTCGTGGTTTTGAAATACCTGTTGGTGCTAAGGTTTTGGTGGCCGAGGATGTGGTAACCACAGGTGGTAGTGTACGTGAGGTTATAGAAGTTGCAAAGGCGGCGGGTGCGGTGATTGTAGGTGTTGCTTTGCTTGTAGATAGAAGCGGCGGTACAATTGATTTTGGCGTGAAAAAAGTTGCAGCATATAGGACGGCAATACCATCGTATGAATCGGATGATTGCCCATTGTGTAAAGATGGCGCAATGCCTGCAATTAAGCCTGGTTCTCGCTTTATAAAATAGCATATTTTAACAAAATTTTTCCCGCCTTTTTGCGCAAGATAAATAAAAAAGAGGTGGGATTTTTATGTTTAGATTTTTGGGAATTATTGTCGTTGCGCTTTTATTTTTAGCGGGATGCGGTGCAAATACCGCCAATGATATTAGTGGGGTTGTCGAGGTTGAAGCGGCGGAACGCATTGATTATTCACATACGGGCGAAACGATGAAATCGGCATCGCCAGAACAAGTTGCAGAGCCACAGATGCAACCGCAATGGACATTGATGACAAATGGCACATATACAAGCAATTTTGACATTAAGCAAAAAAACCGCACGCATAATCTTGATGTGTCGGCGAAAACGCTGGATGGTACGATTGTTGCACCTGGCGAAACATTTTCGTTTAATGAAATAATTGGAAAAGCTACACGTGATAAGGGTTATAAGCTGGCTAAAATATTCATTAAAGGAAAAGAAGAACAAGGTCTTGGCGGTGGCATTTGCCAGTTGTCATCAACCCTTTATAACGCCGCAGAGCAAGCAGGGCTTGAGATTGTAGAACGTCATCCACATTCACGACGTGTTTATTATGTGCCAGAAAATCGTGATGCGGCAGTGGCTTATGGTGGTGTTGATTTAAAAATTAAAAATAATACTGATAAACCGGTGAGAATACATTCCCGTGTTCAAAATGATGAGTGTATAGTAGAAATGCATATACAAATATGAAAAAACGCCGCTTTGCTAATGCAAGCGGCGTTTTTGATTTGCCAATTTTTCGTTGCCACGTTTAAAGTTGCCTGTTGCTTTAGCCATAATTAATTGTGCATTAAAATCGTCGGAATTTTTGATTTCTTCAATAAAGTTCAGCGCTTTGTTACTGCTCAATATAACTACCTGTTTGCCGTGGTATGATATAAAGACCTTTTTATCCTTTGTTATGCGGTATGTGAAAACTTCGCTATCAAACACGCTCTTTTTATCGACGGGATTATTCATACTACCTCCTATCGTTCGTCTAATCGAACTATTTTATCGAATAACGATTGGAAACGCTCATCGTTTTCGTGTGTTATTGCAATAACTGTTAAATCTTTGTCTTTAAAAATATCTGCTAGGATTGCGCAAGCGGTTTCTAAATCTACACCCGATGTTATTTCATCTAGTATCAATACTTTTGGCTTATGCAAAAGAGCACGGGCAAGCACAATGCGCTGTTTTTGCCCGCCTGATAAACCTGACGTGTTAGAGATTTGGCGTTGCAAATCTTCTTCGGTTGGCAAAAAGTCGCTGACACGGGTTACTGACAGGGCGTAATTCAAATCTTCTTGCGGCGGGCGTTCGCCGAAGAATGTTAGGTTGTTTATGGCTGTATCGCTGAACAAATATGGGTCTTGTCGTACATAGCGCACGATTTTGTTATAATCGCTTATGCTAATATCCCGCAATTCTTGCCCGTCTACGGTTATTGTTCCATCGTACTCTAAAAATTCGAGAGCAAGCGCACGGGCTATACTTGTTTTGCCGTAGCCAGACGGTGCAAAAACAGCATATTTGCCGCCTTTTTTAAAGCTCAAATCCAAATCCTTTACAACATATGCATCTTCGTCATATTTTAATCCAAGCCCTTTGATTTCGATTATATTGTTAAAGTTCGGTAAATTGCTCTTTGACGGTTCTTGCTCTGCTTTTTCTTTTGCTTTTTCATACAAGCCTTTTGCGGCACGCATACCATTTAAACCTTCTACAAATTGGATGGTTGGCCAACCCACGTTTTGCACTAATACGAACATTGCCATCATATCACCAAAGCCAAAATCGGGGTTGGTGATGACGAAATATGAACCTATGCCGATGGTAGCAAATGTAACAAAGAAATTGGAATATCCTGTAACGAAATTAGCCAATACCTCGTAAAATTCGGCTTTCATTCTAGCTCGCTCGTTTCTGCGGTTTACTTTTTCGTGGCGTTGCATAAAGATTTCTTGCTTGTCGTATGCAATAATTTCGCGCTGGCCTTGCAAACATTCGCGTGCGATATTTACATATTCGGCAGAATCTTCTGAATATGCCTTTGTACGGGCGTTTAATCCTTTTCCGAATGGAGCGGAAACCAATGTCAACAAGCCCATAACGCCCAAAACAGCAAGAGCCAACAATGGGTTCAGCCACAACATAGCACCCAGCGAAAAAATGATGGATGATATGCGCAGGGCAATCAACGCTTTGTGACGGAAGTATTTATCACGTAGCACATCAATGTCTACTGTGAAATACGATAAATCTTTTGTGCTGTCTTCAGCCGGTGTTTTTAGTCTGCGGCCAAATAAAAACTTCATACGCTCGCGACGGGCTATGTACAGCATTTCAAACGTATAAGCAAGTCTAAAACGCACTGCTATTAAGTCGGAAAAGAAGTTGATGGGGAATAATGCCGCTTGCCAAATTATAGCGGTTATCAACACTGTCATATTTCCGCTGTCGGCGGCATTGCCCATCTCTCTAAACAAAAACGCCTGCACTACGCCAAATATAGCGGCGATTATTGAAAAAATTATTGCCGCCGTCATATTAAATTGTGATTTCTTTGTCTTCATAAATTTCTCCCTTATAACATAATTACCAGCAAAGTTAATTGTAACATCGCAATATGGCAAATGCAATCAACCAATGGTTGAATTATTCATCAGTCAATGCGTTTAAAATCTTTTTAATTTCAACATCTGCCACAATTTTGCCGTGAACCTTGCAACAACCAACAACATTACGAACATCGTCCGCTGTTACCGATGTGCCAATTGCCAAAATGCCAATTATCCTAATACGCAATTTTTTGCCTGTGCTTTGCAAACGTATAATATCACCCTTGCTAAGGTTAATAATGCCAACACCAGACAATGTTTGTTTGCCATTATCTTCTTGCTGTATAAAATGTGTAAACTCGCTACTATAACCTTCCAAAGACTTGCGAGCCGCATTGCGCATAAAATCGCTGCGGCTGTCAAACAACCCACGGCTAACCAAATAGTCAATCTGTCCAAGCTCGACAGGATTTAAATTTATGCTTATTTTTTCGGTCTTCATAAGTTTACTCCTTCCAAATAGAATACATTAGCATTCTACCAGACTACTAAATGGATGTCAAGTATAAGTTATTATGCAAATTATGTCGGGCAAGCTGGGTTGCTTCGGGGTTAGATTTAATCTTAAAAATACTTGCAACTTTTTTAACAATATTGTGCAACGAATAAATTATCAAAAAAATTGAAATTAAAGATTGATTTTTTGTGCAAGATATATTATAATGATTTAAGTAACATATCGGACGACCATTAAAACCTTGCTGTTGTGGGCATAAAGCCGCAGTTTAGTATTTTTATGTAAGATTGCGAATTAATTAACGCAATGGCATAAAACGGCGACCGATAAAAAAATAAAACAGGGCAAAATGCCCAACATATCAAGGGAGGATATCCAAAATGAAAAAAACAAAATTGCTTGGCATTGTTTTTGCTGCAGCACTTGGTTTGGTTTTGGCAGCTTGCGTTTATGATGGCGAGTTTGTACCAGGCGAAACAGGCGCAGTAACTTTACCAGCCAGCGTGTTGCCAAATGCAACAGCAACATTTACACCAGGTACTTACACAGGTACCGCTTTCGTTACTAACGTAGGTGGCGGACAATGGAGAGGTCAAACACCTATGGTTGTTGACGTAACTTTCTCTGCTAACCAAATTGTTAGCATCAACCTTGTAAGCCACGGCGAATCTAGATATGCGCCAAACTCTTATATGTATCGTGCATATCCAGGCGTTGCTGACACTATCTTGGTAGAGCAATCTACTCTTGGTGTACGTTTTGATGTTGAAGGCGACCGTAATGCGGCTAACTTCAATGCTGGTCGTGACAATGCTATCAACGTTTTCACTGGTGGCACTAACACCCAAGAAATCATTGTTTTGGCTGTTGAAGACGCTATCCGTCAAGCTGGCGTAGAGCCAAGCGCACTTAACCGTGTAAACCAAATTGAGAATATGACTGCTCCTATTATGGGTGACCGTTTTATTCCAGGTATGCAATTTGTTTATGTTCCTGCTGGTGTTTATCGTGTAGCAGACCCAACTGCTTTGGCACTTGAGTTAATTCCTATTGACACTGCTTGGACTACTGACATTTCAAATGCTACACGTCAAGAGTTTGGCGTATTGCATAACAACTTGCGCAGATACTTTGATGACAATGCAGTTGCTTTAGGTTTGGCTACTGCAACAAACGTAACTTATCCACATGCTGACACAGTAAGTGCTGGTCTTGCTCGTGCATTAAATGCCACTTTTGGCTATAATCTTGAAGCTAACGACCCTAACCCACTTGCAGGCAACTCTCGTGGTACTTGGATTCAAGTTTCTTTTGGTCGTAACGTGTTCTATATAGGTGAATCTGCTGGTACTGCAGGCGATTTCTTCTCTGGCCTGTTTAATGGTGGTACTGGCGATTCCGCTCACGAAGGTGCGCCACAAGCTCTTGAAACAGTTGGTAACAATACTTTAGGTAACTACTGGTGGTCACAAGTGGCTTCTCGTGTTGCAAACGACCAACAGTCTGCACACGGTATTGACGCTCCTGACGTTTCTTCTAATGCTACAATGAGCGCAAGAGGTCTTCGCGTAGCTCTTGAAACTGCTATGCGTCGTGCAGGTGCTAATCCAGCTAACATCACTCCAATTCCACACTCTCCATTCTATCGTGCATATAGCTACAACAACGATGGTCGCACTGAAGGCGTTATGCTTGTTCCAGGTTTCCACCAAGTGTCTATTTCTGAAAGCGTAAACCTTGATATTACTCTTGACCGTGAAGTTATCCGCGTGTTGTGGATACGTGGTGCTAGTGCTGAAACTGTACCAGGTTGGGATAATGCAAACTGGACTGCTTTCCGTAACAGTATCCTATTTGCTTATGCGCAAACATTTGCAAATGGCGGACGTAGTATTGAAGCTCTTGCTGAAATCACACCAATGGAAGGCGTAGATGTTGCTTTCTCTAACGCTGTTTTGGACGCTATTAGAGGTGTTATTAACAATAACAACCTAGACAATGTTAACCAAGCTGGTCGTTTGGGTCATTTTAACTATTAAGAAATAGCAAGATATTAAAGAAGGCGGGATACCGCCTTCTTTTTTGTGCTTGACATTTTATTTAGTTTTGGCTATTATATTAACGATGCAGACACATATTTGATGTCTGTTTTGAGGGGAGGGCGGTATAAATGGCTTTTGATGGTATAGCGGTGGCGGCTTTGGTGGCTGAGGTTTCTGGTAAAGTGGTTGGTGGGCGTATTGATAAAATTAATATGCCTGAGAAGGACGAGATAGTAATGACGGTGCGGTCGCAAGGTGGAAATTTACGTTTGTTGTTGTCTTGCAATGCGAGCTTCCCACGATTGCATTTGACTGCGGCGGCAAAGGAAAATCCTATCACTGCACCGCTTTTTTGTATGATGTTGCGCAAGCATTTGCAAGGTGGGCGCATTATAGCTATAACACAACCCACCTTAGAGCGTATTGTGCGTATAGATATTGATGCATATAACGAGATGGGGGATTTGGTACGAAAAACACTTGTGCTTGAGATTATGGGACGGCATAGCAATATAATTTTGATTGATGGTGATATGGTGCTTGATTGTATTAAGCATATTTCGCTTGGGACAAGCGTACGCCCTATGTTGCCTGGGCGGCAGTATTTGCCTGTGCCGTCGCAGGATAAGAAAAGCCCATTTGAACTAGATAAGGCAAGTTTTACTTATCCACTTGATTATATAGGAATTAGCAAGTTTAGTTCAGGTATTTTTGAACAAATGATGGGTAAGTTATACGATAATTTTGCAGGTGTAATGCAAGATGTTGCGGAGGGCAAGTTTTTTCCTTATATTTTGTTTAACAATGCTAATAATCCTCAAGAATTTGCATTTTTTGGGCGAGAAGTTTTTGGAGAAGAATTTACGCGTGTATTTGCATCTTCTTCTGATATGGTCGAGTTTTATTATGGTGCAAAAGATACGCAAGATAGGGTTAGGCAACGGTCGGCGGATATGCGGCGTGTGGTGAGCAATTTGATAGAGCGTTGTGTTAAAAAGGCTGATGTTCATCAAAAAACCTTGCGAGATATTGCGGATAAAGACCGCTTGCGACTTTTTGGTGAGCTGATAAATGCCAATATTTACGCCATCCCAAGCGGTGCAAGGTCTGTGCGTTTGCAGAATTTTTATGACGAAAATTGGGCGGAAATTGATGTACCGCTTGATGTACAAAAATCTGCTGTTGAAAATGCGCAGATGTATTTTAAAAAATATAATAAACAAAAGCGTACAGTCGATGCGCTTGTTGTGCAAATGGCGCAAAATGAGGAAGAATTGGCGTATTTGGAAGCGGTGATGCAGTCGATAGAGCAGGCGGAAAATGTGGCGGATTTGGTGCAGATTAGGGAAGAGTTGCAACAAGAGGGCTTTATTAAGAAAGCAAAAACAAAGGGCAAGCAAAAAGCACCGCTTGCAACGAAGCCGTTGCATTTTACATCCAGTGATGGTTTTGATATATTTGTAGGCAAAAATAACCAGCAAAACGACCAATTGACCAAAGCTGCGGATGGTGCGGATATTTGGCTTCATACAAAAAACTATCCTGGTAGCCACGTGATTATACGTAACAAAAATGGCGAGGTAAGCCAGCAAGCCTTAGAAGAAGCGGCAAATTTAGCCGCATATTATTCTAAAGCCCGAAATTCAAGTATGGTTGCCGTGGATTATTGCCCACGCAAAAATGTTAAAAAACCAGCCAAAGCCAAACCGGGTATGGTAATATATGATAATTATAAAACTGCTTATATAACACCAAAAGAACCATCGCAGACTAATGGAGGCAACTAATGTATTATCCTCTACAAATCCCGTATATCTTGAAGGATGAACATTTGAAGCATATTAGCTATTGCGAAGAAATCGCTGATGCATTGGAGGATTTTGTTATATGTATATGGCAATTGACACCTCGGTCGTCTGCAAATGTATTTGTCAATAACATAATAGCTACAGATGGATGTATTGATTTGGTTGTTAATTTTACTAAAAAACAAATAGGGTTTGTGGGTATGAGCAAAACCAATTTTAACTTTAAAATAAGTACGCAAGAGCATTTTTTTGGAGCTAGGATGAAACCGGGGACATTTCACCAAATAACTAATTTATCGGCAACGCTTGCTATGGATAGCTTTGTTTCCCTTAAAGCTGTCGATATAAATTTTGATACAAAAACCTTTTTTGCACTGTCTTTTGAAGGGGCTAAAGAAGTTTTTATTAAATACTTGAAAGAAATTTTTGACGATGAAAAGCCAAATGAATATGTTATGCTGTTTGATAAGTTAAGCAATGAATTACCGAGATTTGCTTCTGAAGTTTATAAAATGCTAAACCTAAGCCCAAGGCAATGTCAACGTAATTTTTTGAAACATTTTGGAATAAATCCGCAATTAGCCCTTTCGATAATTCGTTTTCAGCATTGTCTTAAAATTCTTACGTCGGGAACAAAAACAAATGATGTGCTAGAGAGTATCGCATATTACGACCAATCTCATTTTATCAAAGAATTTAAGCGCAATATAGGGCTTACGCCACAAGAATATTTGGCACGTTGCAAAAGATGACGTATTTTTACTATACATTGATATTTAGTTAGGCTAAAATTAAAGCATATTTTAATTTTGGGAGGAAAGAAAATGAATTTTAATGGAATTAGTGTGCGTATTTTAGTACGCAAAGATTTTGGTGAATATTTTGATTTTTGCACAGAAAAATTGGGATTGATACCAGTGTGGGGCGATAGCAGCGGACCTTATGCATCTTTTGCGATGCGTGAAAACGAGAAGCCTTGTATTGCAATATTTGTAGGAAAAAACACAGAAATATGGAAGGGATATAAGCAACCGCCCCACACGACATCACCCGATACAATTGCGGCGATAATAACATCAAGTAATTTTGAAGAAGATTATAACAAGCTAAAAAAGCAAGGTGTAGAATTTTTGGATGAGTCGCAGTTTGTTTCGGGATGGGAAATGCTTTGTGTGTATTTTAGAGACCCCGAAGGCAATCTATTTGAGCTAAACAACGGCGAAATATAGCAAGGCATATGACGAACCTCGAAACAGTGCGTGCAAGCCACAAATGTAGGGACACAATATATTGTGTCCCTACATTTGTGGCTTGCACGCACTGTTTGTCAACAATGCACAGGAATCCGCATTTCCCATTGATATTTCAGAGCAGTTTTGTGGTGTTTTGTTTATCTATGGTTCGCAGCTTGTTGTACTGCACGCTGCATCATATTTACATAACTTTGGTTGCCGTTGTGTGTACGGCTACCGCTAAAATGCAGGCAGATATGCCCATTAAGACCATTATCACGTATGGTAGAGCCTGCGTGCGGCATTGTGTTTATTGCGGCGGCTATTGTGCGACCATTGATGGTAACTAGAACTGGGCGAGGATCCCAAGACCATACGCCAGATGTTTGGCGCAGGGTGTTTGTGTTGGTTTGGGTTAAAGTTTCAACATCGGCGTGGTTGCCAGCAGACATAACCCGTACTGTATATGTAAGACCGCTTCCTATATCGTAGACCTGTATTAATGTGCCTGTTGAAATAATACTGCGGACTTCGTTCCACGGTGTAAGCTCGATTTCGCCTGTGGGTATGCTTGCGGCGGTTGGCTGTCGTATGTAACGGCGGGCGACGTAGCCGCTAAGCTCGCCGGCTGTTATATGAGTGAATTCGTTATTACAACCCATATCCGATACCTCTACACGTGTGCCAGCGGATAAAGTTGTGATTATGTCGTGTGCCGTAGATGGTCCGCTACGCAAGCGCAAATTGTCTGTGGTAATAAATTGGTTGCGAATTTCTTCCGTTTCTTCTATAACATATGTAGAATTTCCGCCTTCGTAATTATCGGCAATTGCCGTTGTTGCAAATGTTACAAATACTGCCGCTACTGTTGTAATAATTAAGCCTAAAATTTTTGATTTTTTCATTAATGAACCTACCTCTTTCGTATTTTTTGTAATATTTAGCCGCAAATGTTACGGACTTTTGTAATAATTTTAATATATTGTAACATTGATGTAACATTTTGTCAAGGGAAATTTTTGCGAAGTTTCCCTTGAATATTGCAATGTTTTGTTGAAAAGCAAAATTTTTTGAAAATTTTTTGAAAAAAATCTTGACAGAGGGGGGGGGATTATGATATGGTATTATTATGCAGTTAGCTAACTTGCCAAATTACATAGCAAGGAGGTGCGACAACGATGGATGTTATTTTTGGAATACTCGCCGCCATATGGTTATACCTGCATTAGTAAGATAAAAATGCAACAAGCTCCACCGCAGTTTTGCGGTGGGGTTTGTGTGCTTTAAATAAATTTAAGGGGGACACACGATGGAAAACTCACTTGAAGTTAAAAATCTAACGAAATATTATGGTAGTTTTAAATTAAGCGATGTAAGTTTTAACATTCCTCTTGGTGGTATAGTGGGGCTTGTAGGAGCAAACGGAGCTGGCAAGACGACTACCTTAAACTTAATTCAGAATATCATTAGAAAAGATAATGGCGAAGTCTTGTTTTTCGGGAAGCCGAGCGAGGATAGAATACCGCAAAATGTGGCGGTTGTTGCTGATAATATTTATTATGAGAAAGGCTGGAAGGTGTCCGAGCTAAATAAAATAGTTAAAAGGTTTTATGATAACTGGAATCAAGCAGAATTTGAAAGGCTTATTGAAAAATTTGCGCTTGATAAAAGCAAAGCGATAGGACAGTTAAGCAAGGGTATGAGCATAAAGTTGATGATAGCCGTTGCCCTTTCACGCAACGCACGTTTATTAATTTTAGATGAACCAACAAGCGGACTAGACCCAATTGCACGTGATGAGCTTTGTGGAATTTTATTAGATTTTGTTTCTGATAAAACAAAGAGCGTGCTTTTTTCTACACATATTACATCTGATTTAGAAAAGATTGCGGATGATGTGGTTTTTTTAGTTAATGGCGAAATTCGCCTTAATGATAAAAAAGATAATATAATAAGGAAGTTTTCTAATGATGAACTTAAAACGCTAGATGATATAATAATACACTTGCACGAAAAAGAGGGGGTTCGTTATGAAAAAGACGCTTAATTTTATGTTGCTTGATATGCAATCTATAAAAGGTGCTTTTGGTTTAAAGATGTTCATTGCCTTTGCGGTGCTAACAGTAACTGGATACACGTCTATGGGTGTTGGCGGTATATTTTTTGGCGGTGTTTTTATTATAACGCAATTTTGCACACAACCTTTTTCTGATGGTGCAGATGGTCTTGATAGATTTTACATAACCCTTTCACTTTCCAGAAAGCAAGTGGTTTTTGGAAGGTATTTATTTGTTTTGTCTTTTATGGCTTTGGCTACTTTATTATATCTTGTCGTAGGCGTGGTTTTGCCTTTAATATTAGGCTCGGGCGTAACTTTTGAACATCTTCCAATGATGTTTGTGATATATTTTATATCAAACTTTACTCTTTCTGTTTCTTTGCCAGTCTTGTTTAATCTTGGTTTTAAAAAAGCAAGACCTATAGCACAGCTTTTTCCACTTTTAACGGTTTTGGCTATAGCACTTTTTAATGTAGGAAGTGAAAACGGTGTCGAAAGCAATGTTGCTGGAATTTTGAATTACTTCAATACTTTACCGAGCGGTGTATTGGTTTTGTTTGCGGTGCTTATCTGCTTCATTATATTTACGGTTTCGTTATTTGTATCTTTAAAATTATATGCAAAACGAGAATTTTAAGCTCAATATAAAAACGATATAAAAAAATGAAATTTTTTGAAAAAAGTGCTTGACACAATGGTCTTGTTGTGATATTATGGTTTTTATGTGTGCGACATCTAAGCTATGAAGCGTGAGGTTGCTGGTCTTTGACTGGGTTTTCCGTGGAGCGATTTGGGCTAATCCCGAGCGATGGTTGCAATGCGTATTTGATTATGTGTTTCATTTAGAGCTGGTTTGTGTAACGAAGCTCGAAACACTCGGGTGCGTGTTTTGCAAATGTCGGAGGGGTTTGGCGTGTAGCCAAGCCACTTTTTTATGTTAGTGAGCTGATATAGTTTTATGTAAGGCAAAGCCTTAAAAACAAAATTATATTAAGCATAAGTCGGCACGATATGGTATGCGGACGTTGCCCGTAAAACCAAGGACATTTTGCAAAAGGAGGTTACAAACTTGTCAAACAAAATTAGAATTTGCTTAAAGGCGTATGACCACAAAATTATTGACGCATCTGTGGCGCAAATTATTGACACAGCCAAAAAAAATGGCGCAGAGGTAAAAGGACCTATTCCTATGCCTACACGCCGTGAAGTGGTTACTATACTTCGTGCTGTGCATAAATACAAAGACAGCCGCGAGCAATTTGAACAACGCACCCACAAGCGTTTGATTGATATTTTGGGAACAACACCAAAATTAGTTGAAGCGTTGGGCAGATTAGATTTGCCTGAAGGTGTTGGGATTACTGTAAAAACTATGTAATTATTTCAAGAACCGCTAGGTTCCGCTGAAGGAGGAAATGTAAAGTGTTAAAACCAAAAAAAGCGATTTTGGCTAGAAAAATTGGTATGACGCAGGTTTTTGCCGATAATGGCGAATTAGTGCCTGTAACTGTTTTGGAAGCAGGACCTTGTGTGGTTGTGCAAAAAAAGACAGTAGAAAATGACGGCTATGCCGCAGTAAAAGTAGGCTTTAAAGAGGCGAGGGTAAATGCCCGTGGCAATGTGTATCTAAACAAACCTGACAGAGGGCAGTTTGATAAAGCTGGCGTGGCTTATAAAAAATATTTGCGTGAATTTAGATTTGAAGATTGCGACCAATATGAAGTTGGTGCTACAATTGACGCTGGTATCTTTGAAGCAGGCGAAAAAGTCGATATAACTGGCACATCTAAAGGTAAAGGTTATGCGGGTGTTATCAAACGCTACGGCTTTGGAAGAGGTCCAGAAACGCACGGCTCTAAACATCACAGAGCGTTAGGCTCTATGGGTCCTGGTACAACGCCAGCACGTGTGCGTAAAGGCAAACCAATGTCTGGACGTATGGGCGGTGAACAGGTAACCACACAGAATCTGCAAGTAGTGCGTGTAGATGCAGAGCGCAACCTTATTTTGGTAAAAGGTGCAGTACCTGGACCAAAGGGTAAAATGGTTAGCATTAAAAATACAACGAAAAATAAATAATTTTGTAAGAAAGGAGAGTTATTGTGGCTACAGTTGATATATTGAAAATGGACGGCAGTGTTGCTGGCAAATTAGAGCTTAATGATGCAGTTTTTGGCGTTGAACCTAACGAAGACGTTGTACATCTTGCCGTTGTCCAATATTTGGCAAACCAGCGTCAAGGCACACAATCTGCTAAAACAAGAGCAGAAGTGCGTGGCGGCGGAGCTAAGCCTCGTCCGCAAAAAGGTACTGGTCGTGCTAGACAAGGTACTATAAGAGCACCGCATTGGACTGGCGGTGGTGTAGTGTTTGCACCGAAACCACGTGATTATAGCTTTAAGTTAAACAAAAAAGTTAAACGTCTTGCTATGAAAAGTGTTTTGTCCAGCAAAGCGGCAAGCGGCAAAATCTTAGTGATGGACGAGCTTACACTAGGCGGCGTTAAAACAAAAGATATGGTTAAAGTGCTTGGCAACATAAAAGCTAACAAGCCGTTGATTGTTATGAATGATGACGATAATACAAAAAATGTAGTATTGTCTGCAAGAAATATTCCCGACGTTAAAACTGCTGGTGTAAACACTATCAATGTTTATGATATTTTAAAACACGATAATTTGGTTATTACCAAAGAAGCGGTAAACAAGATTCAGGAGGTGTATGCATAATGGCTGATTTGAAATATTATGACATCATCTTAAAGCCTGTTATCACTGAAAAATCAATGGATACTATGGCTGATAAAAGGTATGCTTTCTATGTTCATCCACAAGCTACCAAAAATCAAGTAAAAGAAGCTGTGGAAAAAATGTTTGAGGGCACAAAAGTTGAAAAAGTAAACACAATGAACCTTCAAGGCAAGAAAAAACGCCAAAGAAGCTGGAAATACGGCAAAACGGCTAGACGTAAAAAAGCTATTATTCAGCTTACACAAGGCAGTAAAGATATTGAATTATTCCAAGGAATGTAATTAAGAAAAGGATGTGAAAATTTTGGGTATTAAACGTTTTAGACCCTATACGCCATCCCGCCGTCATATGACAAGTTTGGATTTTGCGGAGATAACAACAAAAAATGCTCCTGAAAAAAGCCTTACAAAGCATTTGAGAAAACATTCGGGACGGAATAATCAGGGCAGAATAACCGTTCGTCATCGTGGCGGCGGTCATAAAATTAAATATCGTGTTATTGACTTTAAGCGTACAAAAGACGATATTTTTGCAACAGTTAAAACTATTGAATATGACCCAAACCGCACTGCAAACATTGCCCTTTTGGCTTATGCAGACGGTGAAAAGCGCTACATCATTGCTCCTGCCGGACTTAAAGTTGGCGACAAATTGATGAATGGCGTTAATGCGGAAATACACGTAGGCAACTGTTTGCCAATGACGCATATTCCGCTTGGCTCTACTATTCATAATATCGAAATGAAGCCAGGCAAAGGTGCGCAATTGGTACGCTCTGCTGGTAATGCGGCACAGCTTATGGCACGTGAAGGTAAATTTGCCACAGTGCGCTTGCCATCGGGCGAAACCCGTATGGTGCCTGTAGAATGCCGTGCAACTCTTGGCACAGTGGGCAACAGCGACCACGAGCTTGTTAAAATTGGTAAAGCTGGGCGTAAACGCCATATGGGTATACGCCCAACAGTACGCGGTTCTGTAATGAACCCAAATGACCACCCGCACGGTGGTGGTGAAGGACGTGCGCCAATTGGTCGCCCTGCACCTGTTACGCCTTGGGGCAAACCTGCGTTGGGTTACAAAACCCGTAAGAAAAACAAGCATAGTGATAAATATATTGTTAGCAAACGCAAAAGCAAAAATCGTAAATAATGCGGAGGTGCTTAAATGGAACCACGTATTGCGAAACTTGATAAAATTGAGTGTGCGGGGTATTTGCTTAAAACTAGTATGACAGAGGTTGGTGCAAACAACCCAATCCCTGCGTTTTGGGGCGAGATAATGGCTGATGGAAGGTATCAGGCATTGCGCAATATACCACGTACACCCGAAGCTGGATGTTTTGGCGATTATGGCGTTTGTATAATGCTTAATGATGACGATATGGATTATGTTATAGCTATGGCTTTGGAGGATGGCGTGGATGTGCCTAGCGATTGGCACAGATGTACAATACCAGCAGGTGATTATGCCGTTTTTGAAACCACCTTGCCTAATTTAGGCAATACTTGGGGTTATTCTATCGAATGGATGGAGAAAAACGGCTATACCATAGCCCATTACGTAAGTTTTGAATATTATGACGAGCGTATGTCAAATCCAGACCCAACACAACAAACCATTGATATTTATATCCCTATAATCGAACGTAAGCTCAAAAAGTAAGAGAGGAGGCAAACAATGGCACGTTCTCTAAAAAAAGGACCGTTTGTGGATGACCATTTGATTAAAAAAGTGGACGCACAAAACGAAGCTGGCACAAAAACTGTGATAAAAACTTGGAGCAGACGCTCTACAATATTCCCACAAATGATAGGACACACTATCGCCGTACACGATGGACGCAAACACGTACCCGTTTATATAAGCGAGGATATGGTAGGGCATAAGTTGGGCGAATTTGCGGCAACAAGAACCTATCGTGGACATACAAAGGACGAAAAGCGTTCTAAAGTGCGTCGTTAATGATGGGATTGCGGGTCAAGCCCGCAATGACAGAAATCTTGGAAGGAGGAAAAGATTTTGCCGAAGGGACAATCAAGAACTCAATATAAAAGAGAAAGAAATAAAACCGAGCGTGATAACAGACCACAAGCACATGCAAAATATATTCGCTTGTCTGATACAAAAGCACGCATTGTGCTTGACCAAATAAAAGGCAAGGGCATAAAAGAAGCAAGAGCATTGCTTTTATACAACCCACGCTATGCGGCATCTGTTGCATTAAAGGTATTGGATTCTGCCGTTGCTAATGCAGAAAACAACCTTGGTATGAATGTCGACAATTTGTTTGTACAAGAAGTGCGTGCTAACAAAGGAAGCAGTCATTACAGCCGCTGGCGTTTAGAGCCTCGTGCAAGAGGTCGTGCAAACCGCAGAGAAATTAAGTTTAGTCACGTAAGCATTATATTGAATGAGAAAAAGTAGATAAGATTGGTGGTGAAAAAATTTGGGACAAAAAGTAAATCCCCACGGTTTAAGAGTAGGTATAAATAAAGAATGGGACAGTGTATGGTATGCTGAAAAAGGCTTTGGCGACCAGCTTGTAGAAGATGCTAAAATCCGCAAATTCTTAAAGAAAAAGCTGTTTTTGTCAGGGGTTAGCAGAATAACCATTGCCAGAACACCAAGCAAATGCCGTGTTGTGGTACACACCGCAAAACCAGGTATTGTTATAGGCAGAAGCGGTCAAGCCATTGCAGAACTTACAGCGCAAGTGCAAAAATTTATAACAGACCCAAAACAAAAAGCCGCTGTAGATGTGCAGGAAGTACGCAGACCAGAGCTTGCGGCGCAGCTTGTTGCAGAAGATATTGCAAAACAGCTTGAAAATCGTGTTACGTTTAGACGCGCAATGAAACAAGCTATGACACGCAGTATGAAATTTGGCGCAAGAGGTATTAAAACAATGGTGTCGGGTCGCCTTGGCGGTGCTGATATTGCTAGAAGTGAAACTTATCATGAAGGCTCTATTCCGCTACAAACGCTACGTTCTGATATTGACTATGGTTTTGCAGAAGCCGATACAACCTATGGAAAATTGGGCGTTAAGGTTTGGGTATATAAAGGTGAAATTTTGCCAGGTATGAATGCCGCAAAAGAGCCTGATATTCCACCTGCAAGCCAAGAGCGCAGAGGAAGACGCAACGACCGTGGTGGAAACAGAAACAGCGGTGCAAATCGTGGCGGAAATAACGCAAGAGGAGGCAGGAACTAATGTTAATGCCAAAAAGAGTAAAAAGACGTAAACAATTCCGTGGTCGCCTTAAAGGCAAAGCGTTGAAGGGCAATAGAATAATCTATGGCGATTTTGGTCTTGTTGCACAAGAGCCTAGTTGGATTACATCCAACCAAATCGAGTCTGCTCGTATCGCAATGACCCGTTACATCAAACGTGGCGGTAATGTTTGGATAAAAATCTTCCCAGACAAACCAATTACAGCAAAACCTGCTGAAACACGGATGGGTAAAGGTAAAGGTGCACCAGATTATTGGGTAGCAGTTGTTAAGCCTGGTCGTGTAATGTTCGAGCTTAACGGTGTTGCCGAAAGCACAGCAAGAGAAGCATTGCGTCTTGCTATGCACAAATTGCCTATTAAATGCAAAATCTACGGCAGAGAAGAACTAGACAAAGAACTTGACCAAAAAGCAGCTGACCAGCTTGCAAAAGCTCAAGAGAAGCAAGCTATTAATGAATAAAAGGAAGATGGTGAATAGCGGTGAAAAGTAGAAACTATCTTGAGGAATTGTCAGCAAAGTCCCCAAAAGAGCTGCAAAGCGAGCTTGTGAACGCAAAAAAGGAGCTATTTAATCTAAGGCTTCAAAATGCCACAAATCAGCTAGACAACACCGCAAGAATAAAAGAAGTGAAACGCAATATTGCCAGAATTAATACAGTTATAACCCGCACAGAGCGTGGTTTGGCATAAAGAGATTGCGAAGGGGATATAACCCTTGTAAAGGAGGTTAAACGTGGCTCAAACCGAAGTTTCCAGAAATTTGCGTAAAACACGTATTGGCACAGTTACAAGCGACAAAATGGACAAAACCATAGCTGTTGCTGTTGAAATTAACTTGCGCCATCCAAAGTACAAAAAAATTGTAAAGCGCACCTATAAACTTAAAGCCCACGACGAAAATAACGATTGCGGTATTGGCGATAAAGTCCGTGTTATGGAATGTCGCCCGCTTTCAAAAGACAAACGTTGGCGTTTGGTTGAAATATTAGAAAGAGCGAAGTAATCCCTTGGTCGCCTTATGGCGGAGCGGGAAAGGAGAAAATCGAATATGATTCAACAACAAACAAGACTTGTTGCGGCAGATAACAGCGGTGCAAAAGAAATTATGTGCATACGTGTTATTGGCGGTAGTGGTCGTAGATATGCCGGTGTTGGCGATATTATTATCGCATCTGTAAAAGATGCAACACCCGGCGGCGTTGTAAAAAAAGGCGACGTTGTAAAAGCCGTTGTGGTACGCACCAAAAAAATGGTTGGTCGTGCAGATGGTAGCTATGTTCGTTTTGACGACAATGCGGCAGTCATCATCAAAGATGACAAAAATCCACGTGGCACAAGAATCTTTGGTCCGGTAGCAAGAGAGCTTCGTGATAAGCAATATATGAAGATACTTTCTCTTGCACCAGAAGTCTTATAAGGAGGTTATAAAAAATGGCTAGTAAAATTAAGCGTGGCGATAACGTCATTATAACCACCGGCAAAGACAAGGGCAAACAAGGCACAGTTATGGCGGTGGATCACAAAAACCAAAAGGTTATGGTTGAAGGTGCTAATATGATTAAAAAGCACACAAAAGCCAACCAACAAAATCCGCAAGGCGGAATTATTGAAAAAGAAGCGTTTTTACACATTTCAAACGTGGCATATATGCACAAAGGCAAACCGTCAAAAATCGGTTTTGTGGTTGAAATGACAGAGAAAAATGGCAAAAATGTTAAAGTTAAAAAGCGTGTTGCAAAGTCAACAGGCGAGGTAATTGACTAAGAAACTCATCCGAACTTTGGTATTTTCCCAAAGCTGAAAGGAGAAAAACCGTGACAAGATTTAGACAAATGTACGAAAGCGATATTGTTCCTGCTATGATGGAAAAGTTTGCGTACAAAAATAAAATGGCTGTGCCAAAGATTGAAAAAATCGTTGTAAACGTAGGTCTTGGTGAAGCAAAAGAAAATAATAAGGCAATGGAAGCCTGTCTTGGTGATATAGCCACAATAACAGGTCAAAAACCAGTGCCAACACTTGCCCGTAAATCTGTTGCAAACTTCAAATTGCGTGAAGGTATGCCTATTGGCGTAAAAGCAACATTGCGTGGTGATAAAATGTATAGCTTTTTGGATAGAGTGATTTCTGTGGCATTGCCGCGTGTGCGTGACTTTCAAGGTGTTTCTGGCGAAGCATTTGATGGTCGCGGTAACTACACATTAGGCATTAAAGAGCAAATCATTTTCCCAGAAATTAGCTATGAAAAAATTGATAGAATCCGTGGTATGAATGTAATCATCGTTACCACTGCAAAAACTGACGAAGAAGCTCACGAGCTACTAAGACTCTTTGGTATGCCGTATAAGCGCAACCAATAAGGAGGTCGTAATCTTTGGCTAAGAAAGCAATGGTTGTTAAACAACAACGCAAACAAAAATTTAGTGTAAGAGAGTATACACGCTGCAAACTTTGCGGCAGACCGCACTCTGTATTGCGTAAATACGCCATATGCCGTATCTGTTTTAGAGAATTGGCATACAAAGGGCAAATCCCTGGCGTTCGCAAAGCCTCTTGGTAGTAGGGGCAAAAATGCACAAGCAACAACTCTATAAGGAGGTAAAAAAATGGCAATGAGCGACCCTATTGCAGATATGCTTACGCGCATACGTAATGCTAATTCTGCAAGGCATAGCACTGTTGATATTCCTGCATCCAGCACAAAAGAAGCCATCACCAAAATTTTGGTTGACGAAGGCTATGTTAAAGGCTACGAGATTGTAGGCGATGCTGTAAAGAAAAACATCCGCATTACCTTAAAATACGGCCGTGATAAAAATGAGAAAGTTATAAGCGGCATCAAGCGCATATCAAAGCCGGGCTTGCGTGTTTACGCTGGTTCTGCGGACATCCCAAGGGTTTTAAATGGGTTAGGTTGTGCTATTGTTTCTACAAACAAAGGCCTACTTACTGACAAACAAGCACGCACAGCGGGCGTTGGCGGCGAAATTGTGGCGTATGTTTGGTAGAATATTAATTATTAATTAAAGAGCCTTGTGCATTGACAGAAAGCAAGGCTGAAAGGAAGTTATTATGTCAAGAATTGGAAGAATGCCTATTACTATTCCTGCTGGCGTTGAAGTTAAGTTGGAAAATGGCAATTTTATGACCGTTAAAGGTCCAAAAGGCACATTAAGCCGCCAATTAACACCTGAAATTACAATCACAATTGATAATGGTGTTATGGAAGTAACCCGCCCGAACGATTTGAAAAAATATCGTTCTTTGCACGGTTTGACCAGAACCCTTATTGACAATATGGTTGTTGGTGTTACTGTCGGCTATAAAAAGTCTTTAGAGATTATTGGTACTGGTTATCGTGCCGCAAAAGCTGGTAATAAACTTACTTTGACCCTTGGTTATTCTCATCCTGTAGAGATGGAAGACCCAGAAGGCATTGCATCTGAAGTGGAGGGCAACACAAAAATCCACGTATCGGGTATTGATAAAGAAAAAGTAGGGCAATATGCCGCAAACATTAGAGCTAAGAGAGCTCCAGAGCCATATAAAGGCAAAGGTATACGCTATCAAGGCGAACAAGTACGCCGCAAGGCTGGTAAATCTGGCAAGAAATAATTATTAACTTAGTAATTATTAATTGCAACTGAAAGGAGCTAACGTAGCCATATGATAAAGAAGCCTGCTCGCAAGATTGCGAGAAAAAAACGGCATCTGCGGATAAGAAACAGCGTGCAAGGCACAGCCACACAGCCACGTTTGAATGTTTTCCGCTCTAATATGCATATGTACGCGCAAATTATAGACGACACAAAAGGGCATACCCTTTGTGCCGCAAGCACAATGGAAAAAGACATTGTTGCTAAATTGCAAAAGACCTCTGATATAGAGGCAGCCAAAATTGTCGGCGAGGCAATTGGTAAAAAGGCGCAGGCGTTGGGCATTACAAGTGTAGTGTTTGATAGAGCGGGATATAAGTATCACGGCAAGGTTCAAGCCTTGGCAGATGCCGCCCGCGAAGCCGGTCTTAAATTCTAGGGAGGTAGTATGGGTAAAAAAATTGATGCTAATGCCTTAGATATTATGGATAGAGTGGTAGCAATTAAACGTGTTACCAAAGTAGTAAAAGGCGGTAGAACAATGAGCTTTAGCGCATTAGTGGTTGTCGGTGACGGCAAAGGACACGTGGGTTATGGACTGGGCAAAGCCGCCGAAACAACAGAAGCTATCCGTAAAGGCAGAGAAGATGCCAAGAAAAATATGATTTATGTAGAGCGCGATGAAAACGACAGCGTTTTCCATAGAAATGTTGGTCATTATGGAGCATCTGAAGTGGTTATGCGTCCTGCACCAGCTGGTACAGGTATCATCGCTGGTTCGCCAGTGCGTGCGGTTATGGAGCTTGCAGGTATTAAAAATATCGTAACAAAATGCATAGGCTCCAGGACCAAACACAATGTAGTAGCGGCCGCTTTTGATGGTTTAAGAAATCTTAAAACACCGCAACAAATTGCCCGTTTGCGTGGCAAAAATGTTGAAGATTTGGTGTAACAAAGCTGGGAGGATAACGAAATGGCTGAATTAAAAATCACTTTGGTGAAAAGTTTAATCGGCACCAAACCCAAACAACGTCTTAATGTTAAGGCTTTGGGGCTGGGTAAAGTAAACTCCAGCGTGGTGCAAAAAGACAATGCCGCTATACGTGGTATGATAAAAAAGGTTAGTCACCTTGTAAAAGTAGAAGAAGCATAACATACGTACGGAGGTGAAATTATGCAACTAGGTCAGCTAAAACCTGCCGCAGGCTCTAAAGAAAAGGCTTGGAGAAAGGGCAGAGGGCACGGTAGCGGCAACGGCAAATTGGCTGGACGTGGACGTGATGGTCAAAAATCACGTTCTGGTGGCGGCACAAGACCTCTTTTTGAGGGTGGTCAGCTTCCATTATTCCGTCGTTTGCCAAAGCGTGGTTTTAAAAACCGCAATAGTCTTGAAATCGTTACATTAAATATCTTCCATTTGGATGTATTTGAAAACGGTGATACGGTAGATTTTGTGTCATTAAAGTCAAAGGGTCTTGTTTCTAACCCTAGAGATGGCATTAAAATTCTAGGCGAAGGCGAAATGAAGAAAAAGTTAAATGTAAAAGTAAACTATTATAGCGAAACAGCGAAAGAAAAAATTGAGGCTGCAGGCGGCACAGCAGAGGTGATTTAATGTTTGGAACATTTGCAAACGCTTGGAAAATTAAAGATATTCGCAACAAGCTGTTGTACATCTTGCTGGTGCTTTTGATATTTAGAATCGGTTCGCATATACCTGTTCCTGGTATTAATATGGATTATTTAACAGGCGGTGGCGGTGGCATACTTGGTATGCTTGTCGGCGGCGAATGGGGAACAATCTTTACAATGGGTATCGGTCCTTATATCACAGCCAGCATTATAATGCAGCTTCTTGCTGTTGCTGTACCACGTTTAGAGCAAATGAAAAAAGACGGTGCAGAAGGTCGCAAAAAAATCAACCAAATCACACGCTATTTAGCTGTAGTTATGGCGGTTGGTCAAGCATATGGTATGACATTTGCTTGGCGTGAAGCCTTCCCGTTTGGCAACTTTTATGTGTTTTTTGTAGCGGGTTTGACAATGGTTGCTGGTACAATTTTCATTATGTGGTTATCTGAACTTTTAACAGAAAAAGGTATGGGTAATGGTGCGTCCTTCATTATCTTTGCTAATGTCCTATCCTCATTGCCACGTGGCATTATTACATTATACGACCATTCTATCGGCTCTGTATTTAATGTGGTATCGGTCATTATCGTTATGCTACTGTTTGTTATAATGGTAGGTTTTGTAGCGTTGATTTCGGAAGGGCAAAGAAAACTACAGGTGCAGTATTCTAAAAAAATGGTGGGTCGCCAAATGTATGGCGGACAATCCAGTTTTATACCTGTAAAGGTTAATTTGGCTGGTGTTTTGCCTATCATCTTTGCTATGAGCATCTTGGGTTTTCCAGAGCAATTGGCTATGTTTTTCCCAAATTGGGCGTGGTTAGAAAGAGCGTCTGAGATTCTTAGTATTTCGGGAGCAATTGGCGCACCAATTTATATCGTATTAATATTTGTCTTTACATTCTTCTATGCATCATTTTCTATCAATCCGGTGGAAATGGCAGAGAATTTAAAGAAAAATGGCGGATTTATCCCAGGTATACGTCCAGGTAAACCGACCAGTGATTTTATCAAGCGCACTGTAAACCGTATGAGCTGGGTTGGTGCCGCATCATATGCAATAGTAGCTATTGCACCAATTGTTATGGAGTGGATTTTCCGTATTCCAATCGGTTGGGGCGGTACGACCATCATCATCGTTGTAGGTGTAGCTCTTGACATCATTAAAAAAATAGAATCCCAATTGCTAATGCGCAATTACAAAGGATTTTTAGCACAGTAACCAAATACCGAAGGGTCGCCCAAAAAGCGGCGACCCAAACGTGAGCGAGGGATACTATGAGATTAGTCATTTTAGGGCCATCCGGTGCTGGCAAAGGTACGCAAGCAAAAGCTATTGTAGAGCATTTTGGTATGAAGCATATCTCTACGGGCGATGTTTTGCGTGAAGAAGTTAAAAAGGACTCGGTTTTGTGCAAAGCCGTTAAAAGGTTGATGGACAGAGGCGATTTGGTTCCTGACGAGCTGATGCTGTCTGTGGTTGAAGGCATTTTGGCAGAAGAAAGCAATTTTATATTGGATGGTTTTCCACGCACATTCTCGCAGACATTGGCACTTGATGCTATTTGTAACAGAATTGGAGCACCGATAGAGGTTGCCGTAAACATCACTTGCCCTGACGACGAAATTATCCAGCGCATAACAGGACGTGTTGTTTGCCCAAAATGTACAGAAATGTTTCACAATGTGTTCTTGCCGCCTAAAAAGCACGGCATTTGCGACAAATGTGGTACAGAGTTATACCAAAGACCGGACGACACAATGGAAACAGTAAAACGCCGTCTGCAATTGTTCCACGACCTTACAGACCCAATTATCGATTTTTATCGTAGAAAAGGCATTTTGGTAAGCATTAACGGCGTGGGTGATATTAGCGAAATTACAAAACAGCTTATTAAAGAGCTAGAAGAGAAGTTTGGCGATGTCAATAATAATTAAAAATGCAAAGCAAATAGAAAAAATGCGGGCATCGTGCCAATTGGTGAAGCAGACTTTTGACCTTTTGGAAAACATAATTGTGCCGGGCGTTGCCACAAAAGAGCTGGATGAGATTGTTGTTAAATTTTTGAAAAAAAATGGCGCAAGACCTAGTTTTAAAAATTATCGTGGCTATCCAAAATCTATTTGCACATCTATTAACGAAGTGGTTATCCACGGCATACCAAGTCCGCAAAGGCTTGAAGAAGGCGATATTATAAGCATTGATATAGGTGCGTATAAAGGTGGTTTTCACGGTGATGCGGCAAGGACTTTTGCTGTTGGAAAGGTTTCTGACGAAGCGCAAAGGCTGATGGATATAACCAAGCAAAGTTTTTTTGAAGGTGTGAAGTACGCCAAGGTCGGCGAATTTTTGGGCAATATTTCAGGAGCTATACAGGATTATGTAGAAAACCAAGGTTATAGCGTTGTGCGTGATTTTGTAGGACACGGCGTTGGTGCAAGCCTTCACGAAGCACCCGAAGTTGCAAATTTTCGTGACCCAAAGCAAGGTCGTGGACCAAGGCTGTCAGCTGGTATGACATTGGCGATAGAGCCTATGGTTAATGTCGGCACACACGAAGTAGTTATTTTGTCTGATGGTTGGACGGTGATAACAAAGGACAAAAAACTGTCCGCGCATTATGAAAACACTGTGCTAATAACATCAGGCGAAGCGGAGATTTTAACAATATGATTAATCCCGTATCGAAAATGGATTTACAAATTGGGCAAATTGTGTATTCTAAAGCTGGACGTGATAAAGGTGAATGTTTTGTGGTTGTTGCCACAGAGGGCAGTTTTGCACATTTGGTGGACGGTCGCAACAGACCCATCGAAAGACCGAAATTAAAAAAGCGTATGCATATTCAACACACAAACACAGTTGATAAGCAATTGGCGCAAGCCATCATAAGCGGGGCGCATTTGAAAAATAGCGATTTTCGTACCGCTATAAAAAATGCTACGCAACGCTTAAATGATGAGATACAAGATGTCATTGCGGGTTGCGCCTGCAATGACAGTGTTGGCGAAACCGAAAACGGGTAGGAGGTAAAGGAATATGCCTAAAGACGGCGCAATAGAGGTTGATGGTATTATTGTGGAGAAGCTCCCTAACGCCACGTTTAAGGTGGAGCTAGAAAATGGACATATTATCACAGCACACATCTCGGGCAAACTGAGAATGAATTATATTAGGATAATCCCTGGTGATAAGGTGCTTATTGAAATGAGCCCTTATGACCTAACAAAAGGAAGAATTATTTGGCGGGATAAATAAAACTTGCCGCCGCATCAAACATTGGAGGTATTCACTATGAAGGTAAGACCATCGGTTAAACCAATGTGTGAAAAATGTAAAATTATACGCAGAAAGGGCGCAGTCCGTGTGATTTGCGAAAACCCTAAGCATAAGCAAAGACAAGGCTAATCAAGGAGGTAACTATGGCTCGTATAGCTGGTGTAGATTTGCCACGTGAAAAACGTGTAGAAATAGGCTTGACTTATATTTTCGGCATTGGTCGTTCTAGCTCTAACAAACTCTTGAGCGTTGCAGGGGTAAACCCTGATACAAGAGTAAGAGATTTAACAGACGACGAAGTGGCGAAGATTCGTTCTGCCATCGAAGCTAACCAAACAGTAGAGGGCGACTTGCGTCGTGAGCTTGCCCTTAATATCAAAAGGCTTACAGAAATTGGATGTTACAGAGGCATTCGTCATCGCAAAGGTTTGCCTGTGCGTGGACAACGTACAAAAACAAATGCCCGTACAAGAAAAGGTCCACGCCGTACAGTGGCGAATAAGAAGAAATAGGAGGGATGTCGTTAAATGTCTAAACGTGTAGTCAAAAAAGGTACGACCAGACGACGTCGTGAAAAAAAGGTCGTCAATTATGGGCAAGTGCATATTCAAGCAACTTTTAACAACACAATTGTAACCATAACTGACCAAAACGGCAATGCATTAGCGTGGGCATCTGCTGGCGGTTTGGGCTTTAGAGGTAGCCGTAAATCCACCCCATATGCGGCACAAATGGCGGCAGATACTGCGGCAAACAGCGCAAAAGAATTTGGACTTCGCTCTGTTGAAGTATTTGTAAAAGGTCCGGGGTCTGGTCGTGAAGCGGCAATCCGTGCGTTATCAGCCGCTGGGCTTGAAGTGTCAATGATAAAAGACGTAACACCTGTACCGCATAATGGTTGCAGACCACCAAAAAGACGTAGAATCTAATAAGGAGGCAGATTAAAAATGGCAATTGACAGAACACCTGTAATGAAAAGAGCTAGAAGTCTTGGCATCGAAGCCGCTTTTACTGGCTCCACTAAAAAATCAAAAATTAAACCTGCTATTTCACGCAAAAAAGTGTCAGAATATGGCTTACAGCTTAAAGAAAAGCAAAAAGCAAAATTCTGCTATGGCGTACAAGAAAAGCAGTTTAAAGGCTATTACAACAGAGCGTCAAAAATCCGTGAAGGCATCACGGGCGAAAACCTTTTGATGCTTTTGGAAATGCGCCTTGATAATGTGGTTTACCGTATGGGTTTGGCTCGCACACGTCGTGAAGCTCGCCAATTAGTAAGCCATAAGTCAATTACTGTAAATGGCAGAAAAATTAACATCGCGTCCTTCCACACCAAGCCAGGCGATGTTGTTGCTGTAACTGAAAAAGCCAAAGAAAGCGTACGCTTTAAAGATATTTTGGCAGCAACAGACGGCAGACGTGTAGAAAGCTGGCTTGATGTTGATTTAAAAAATCTTCAAGGTACAGTTATAACAACACCAACAAGAGAACAAATTGACACGCCAGTGAATGAAACCTTTATCGTAGAGCTATACTCTAAATAATACTTGTGTTCGTTGGAAATTTATGGTATTATTAGAGAGATGCTATCCTGCATCTATACGCATAAGGGAGGTTATTTCATAATGATTGGTTTTCAAAAGCCTCATATTGATATTGCAGAAAAGACAGATTTTTACGGTAGGTTTGTAATTGAACCGCTAGAACGTGGCTATGGCACAACGCTGGGTAATAGCTTGCGTCGTATTTTGCTTAGTTCACTACCGGGTGCTGCATTTTCCAATATCAAAATAGAGGGAGTTGTGCACGAATTTGGCTATATAGAGGGCGTTACAGAAGATGTGTGCGAGCTTGTCCTTAATTTAAAAGGCGTTGCAATTAAAAATACTGCCAATGCTGACGAACCGAAGAAGGCTTATATCGAAATTTCGGGTAGCGGCGAGCTTAAAGCTGGCGATATTAAAGTTGATGCTGATGTCGAGATTTTAAATCCCGATTTGCATATAGCCACATTATCTGGTGCAGATTCACGCTTTGCGGCAGAATTAAGCATCACACGTGGTCGTGGCTATGTGTCGTCTGAAAAAAACAAATCGCATAGTCAAGGCATTGGTGTTATTCCTATAGACTCTATTTTCACGCCTGTAACACGTGTTAATTTTCACGTAGAAGATACACGTGTAGGGCAGGTAACGGACTATGACAAACTTATTTTAGAAGTTTGGACAAATGGAACGCTAACGCCGGATGAAGCAGTGTCACTTGGTGCCAAAATTTTCAACGCCCATTTGGACTTGTTTATCAATTTAACAGACAATGCCAAAGAAGCCACTATCTTGACTGAAAAAGAGGACAGCAATAAGGAAAAAATCCTTGAAATGTCTATTGAAGAAATGGATTTAAGCGTGCGCTCTTACAACTGCTTGAAACGTGCGGGCATTAATACCGTTGAAGATTTGGTAAGCAAAACAGAAGAAGAAATGATAAAGGTAAGAAACCTAGGGCGCAAAAGCCTTGAAGAAGTTCTTCATCGTCTGGAGGATTTTGGGCTTCATCTTAAGCCCGGGGAAGAAGTTTAGTATTATGAAGTTTATTAAAACAAGTTAGGAGGTATCACAATGCCTGGTTATAGAAAACTTGGACGTGCATCCGATGTGCGTAGAGCGATGTTGCGCAGTCTTGCAACAAATCTTTTGTACCACGGACGCATTAAAACCACTGAAACACGTGCAAAAGAGGTGCGTAAAATAGCCGAAAAGCTAATCACCCTTGCTGTTGCAGAAAAAGACAATTATACAGAAGTTACAAAGTCTTACAAAGTGCCACAAAAAGACGCATCTGGTAGCCGTGTTAAAGAGGATAAAAATGGCAAACGTGTAACTATTTTTGATACTGTAGAGCGTACAGTGCGTGTGGATAACCCATCACGCCTTGATGCCCGCCGTAAAATGCTCTCTATTTTGTACCCTGTTACAGAAGTGCCAGCAGACGGTCGCAAAAAGCGCAGTGAATCAAAAGTAGTCAATATGCCTGAAAAAATGTTCAGCGAAATCGCTCCGCGATACGAAGGACGTACAGGAGGCTACACCCGCATCGTCAAAATTGGCAAACGCAAAGGCGATGGCGCAGAAGAAGTATTTATTGAATTGGTATAGCATATTAAAATCCCCCTTGTGGGGGATTTTTGTTTGTCTTGACAAAATACGGATTTTATTGTATAATTTTGCTACAATGCTTATAAGAAAAGAGGGATTTATGTGTTTTTACAAAGAAAATTACCCCTTAGTAGTAACTCTAATATAGTTTGTAATTTTGAAATATCTAATATTTGTCCACATTGCGGTGTAATGATAGACCCTACAACTTCACTTCATAGTTGTGGTCGAAGCGTATTCATATCTTTTATGGACTGCACAAATGTAAATTGCAAAAAAATGTTTTTCTCTGTATATATTGGAGTGGGAAAAGACAGCAAGAACTTATATACAGTTTTGAAAATGCTATATACTTATCCAGAGCCATTTCAGTCTGAATTATCCGAACAAATCCGCAATTTATCACCGAGATGTGTTGATTTGTACAGCCAAGCGGCATCCGCCGAACGCTTAGGGCATCTCGACTTGGCGGCGTGCGGCTATAGAAATGCGATAGAAGCATTAGTAAAAGATTATGCTATTAAATATAAGGACATTAAAGCAGATGAAAAGCTAATGCGCAAGCGGTTGCAAGAATGTATAGCGGACTATCTTGATGGGATTGATGAAGCGGTTTCGGCATATATGATAAAGGAATTTGGAAACTCGGCAACCCATTATCCATTGCTTGGTCATCCTTTCGATTTTCAAGAGCAAAGAGAATACTTAGAGATATTTATGCGATTTATGACAGATAAAATTAGAATTCAAGAAGTTGCGAAAAGGCTGCCGGCAAAACATACTGATAAATTTAAGTAATTCTTATGTTTCAATGGATTTCTTTTGATTGACATAATGCGTCATTTGTGGTATGATTGCGCTATGGGTAAAAATAACAAGGAAATTAACGAAAGAGAAGTCGCCGTGCTGGTTTTGGGTGAAGTGATAGACGGCAGGGCTTATAGCAATGTAGCTTTGCGGCGGTTTTTGGCGGTGCAGGGTCATTTTTCCCGTGGGCAAAAGGCTTTTGTTACCGAGGTTGTTTCGGGGACATTGCGCAATTTGTTGCTTATCGACCATATTATCGGCAGTTTTTCAAAAACGCCGATTAAGCGGATGAAACCAGTTATTGTAAATATTTTGCGCTCGGCGGTTTATCAATTAAAATTTATGAACGAGCAACCTGTTTTTGCCATTTGCAATGAAGCCGTAGAGATGGCAAAAATACAGGGCTTTGGTGGGTTATCGGGCTTTGTAAACGGAGTTTTGCGCAATATTGCACGCAGTGGCGATATAGGGATTATTGGGATTGATAAGGATGTCGTGGCGCATTTGTCGTTGAAATTTTCGACGCAAGATTGGATTGTGCGACATTTTTTGGATGAATTGGGATTGGAAAAGACGCAGGCATTGCTTGAAAATATTATGCAACCGCCCGAAATTAATATTTGTGTAAATACGATAAAAACAACCACGGCGGATTTGTTGCGGATTTTGGAAGATGAAGGCGTGGAGGTTTCGGCAGGGATTTTGCCAAATACGCTTAAATTAAGCAAAACATCGGATTTGTCGGGGTTACAGTCTTTTAAAAGTGGATTATATCACATTATGGACACAGCGGCGGCTTTGGCGGTGCGTTGTACAGGTATTGCAGATAATGCCCATATAATCGACCTTTGTGCCGCACCGGGTGGCAAGGTGTTTTTGGCGGCTTATTCGGCTGGCGATAAAGCGAAGATTGTTGCTAGGGATGTACATCCTCATAAAATCAAGCTACTAAAAGACGGGGCTAAACGTCTTGGCTTAGGGAACTTGACGGCAGAGCTCGGCGATGCTCGCGTTTTTGATGAAAGGTTAGAAAATACGGCAGATTTGTTAATTTTAGATATGCCTTGCAGTGGGCTTGGCACATTGCGGCGTAAAGCGGATATTAAGTTAAATAAAACAGCAGATAGCCTTGATGTGCTTGCAGAAATTTCACGTGAGATTTTGATAACGGCGCATAGATATGTCAAGATTGGCGGAAAAATGTTGTTTTGTACCTGCACCATTAGCAGGGCAGAAAATGAGGATAATTTTAACTGGATATTGAAAAACCTGCCTTTTAGGGCAGTGGATTTTTCTGACAAACTGCCGCAAAATTGGGGCGTTAAGACGGCGAAAGATGGATTTTTGCAAGTGCTACCACAGGAGTACGGCACTGATGGATTTTTTATATCAGTTTTGGAAAGGATAAAGTAATGATATATGGAAAAATTTGACTTACGGTCGGCAAAACTTGAGGCTATTTGCAATTTTATAGAAAATCTGGGTGAGAAACGCTTTCGTGGTGAACAAATTTTTGTATGGATTAACGAAAAGTTTGTTGAAAGTATTGACGAAATGACCAATTTGTCGCAAGAATTGCGGCAAAAACTTATGCAATATGCCGAAATTTCGCAAATTGATATTGAGCGACTTCAAGAATCGAAAGATGGCACAAAAAAATTCTTGTTTAAATTGCAAAATTATGGTATGATGGATGGAGAAGGTGTTAATGTTGAGGCTGTATTGATGGAATACCGCCACGGGTTAAGCGTTTGCCTATCTAGCCAAGCAGGGTGTCGTATGGGTTGCGACTTTTGCGCCACTGGCACCACGGGGCTTATTCGCAATTTAACAGCGGGCGAAATTGCCGCACAGCTTTATAAAATAAGCAAACACACAGGTCGGCGCATATCGAACATTGTTTTGATGGGGATGGGCGAACCTTTGGATAATTATGATAATATTATAAAATTTATCCATTTAATAAATCATCCAAAGGGTGTTAATATCGGACAACGCCATATAACCCTGTCAACAAGCGGTTTGGTAGATAAAATTGCTGATTTGGCAAACGAAGATTTGCAGATAAATCTTGCAATCTCTTTACACGCACCCAATGACCAAATACGACGACAAATTATGCCGATTGCTCGTAAATACAGCATCAAAGAAACAATTGATGCTTGTCGGGAATATTCTAAAAATGGTCGCCGCATCACATTTGAATATATTATGCTTGATGGAATTAATGATACGATGGCTAATGCGCAAGAGCTTTCAAAGCACCTTAAAGGCATTAACTGCCTTATTAATTTGATACCCGCCAACGAAATTCCATATAATGGGTATAAAAAAAGCAAGCCGCACAAAGTGGTAGAATTTAAAGAAACACTAGAAAAGGCGGGTCATACAGTAACACAACGCAGAGAGCTTGGGGCGGATATTTCTGCCGCTTGTGGGCAATTGCGAAACGAACACAAATAATAGCCGTAATAAAAGAGGTAATTATGCAAATGGTGGGTGTAGGAAAAAGCCATATAGGGCAGGTTAGAAGTCAAAATCAAGATGCCATTTTTATTTGCAATGATGGCTTGCCGCCGCTTGCAAATCTTTATATTGTGGCGGATGGGCTAGGTGGGCATAGTAGCGGCGAAGTAGCAAGCCGCCGTGCTACAGAGGCATTTTGCAGTTTTTTTAACAGCTTTGTTTGTGATGACGAAAATTTGTCAAAACCACCGCAAAATGTGTTGGCAGAGGCTTTGGCATATGCTAATCTGCAAGTATACGATGATTCCATAAAGAACAAAGAACACGAAGGAATGGGGACGACCTTTTCTGCGGCAACAATTGTGCAAGGCAATTTACATTTTGTACACGTTGGTGACAGCCGCATTTATCTTGTGGGGAATGATGGCGGCATTATACAAATGACAACAGACCATTTATCCATTACAGCAGAACTTTTAGAGCAGGGATTAATAACACAGGAAGAAGCAAGAAAATATCCCGCAACCGTATTATCTAGGGCAATTGGAACAGATACCGCAGTCGAGATTGATATTGGGCAATCGTCGCTAGATGGTATGAAATATGTAGTTTTATGCAGTGATGGACTGTATAATATGTTAGACGACAATCAAATATCGAAAATTATTAATGAAGAAAATAATTTGGAAGAAATGGCGAAAAAACTGACCAAAGCAGCGAATGCCGCAGGCGGTCTTGACAATATTTCGGTAATAGTGATAGGGTGGGGTGATGTATTATGATTTTATCTATCGGTAGTATTATTTCGGGAAGATATGAGATTTTAGAACAAATTGGCTCTGGTGGAATGTCCTATGTTTATCGGGCTTTAGACACAAAATTGCAACGTGATGTAACATTTAAGGTGTTGCGGGAAGAGTATGTAACCGATGCAAACTTTTTGGCACGCTTCGATACAGAAGCACGTGCGGTCGCCAGCCTTAACCATCCAAACATCGTTAATGTATACGACGTTGGGCGTGAAGACGACATTAAATATATTGTAATGGAATATGTGCACGGCAAAACCCTTAAAGAACTGATTAACGAACGTGCACCTTTTTCTAACGAAATTATGCTTGGTGTTGCCGAGCAAATTACGCTTGCGCTTGTTCACGCTCACGAAAATGGCATTGTGCATAAGGATATAAAGCCCCAAAATATTTTGGTGATGAGCAATGGCACGGTAAAAGTAACAGATTTTGGCATTGCTGACGATAAAAATTCGCGTCGGGCTATTGTTGAAGAAGGCTCGACAATGGGTAGCGTGCATTATATTTCACCCGAAGCGGCAAGCTCTGCGGAAGTTGACCCTAGAAGCGACCTATATTCGCTTGGCATTACTATGTTCGAGATGATGACGGGTGTTTTGCCTTTTGACAGCGAGGATGTTGACGAGATACCTGTTATGCATATGGAAGCTCCGCTACCAAGCATAACCAAATTTAACCCCCAAACTTTGCCAAAGGTGCGGGAGATAATTGTAAAATTAACTAGCAAAGCAACTTATAAGCGTTATCAAAGCGCAAACTCTTTATATAAAGATATTCAGCAAGCGATACATGAATGTGCGAAATATCAACAATTAGAGGCTGGTGATGAAGGCGGAGGTGAACGTTATCAAGCCCGTCATCAAAATGACACGCCTGCACCACGCAAGCCGCAACCACGACCACGAAAAACCGAAAAAGACAAATTGCGTGACAAAATTTTTATAACAGGCGGAATTGCCGCCGCAGTGGTTGTTTTGGTTGGCTTGGGTTTTTTGATAAGCTGGATTGTTGGGCTTTTTGGCGATGATGATACAGATATGGTTTTTGTACCTATGCTTGATGGTATGCATATTGATGCCGTGCGTGATTTGGGTCTGACCCTTGACGAATCCTTTGAATACAGCGATGATGTAGGCTTTAATTATATAATCTGGTCTAGTATTGTCGAGGCGGGTTATATGGAAATTGGGGCTAATGTTGAAGTTGTAATTTCGCAGGGTTCGGAAGATGACCAAAGAATCACAGTGCCTGACATTACAGGGCTTTCTATCACTGCCGCACGTGATATTATAACAAATTTAGGACTACAGCTTAATGAAGAAGAAGCAATTTTTTCGCTTACTGTGCCTGAAAATCATATAATATCGCAAAACCCTGCATATCCCGAAGAAGTACCGTTTGGCACAGCTATATATATTGTGTGGAGCTTGGGGCAGGAAACGCAGATGGCCACCGTGCCTAATTTGATAAGCCTAACACAATTACAAGCACAATCGCAAATTTTGGCGGCAGGGTTGACTTTAGGCGAGGTTTCTGTGGAACAAGACGCAGTTTTCCCTGCTGGAACGGTAATCCGTCAATCTGTACCAGCTAATCAATTGCGCCATAATGGCACAGCGATTGATATTACGATTTCAAACGGAAATATTCCGGTTGAAGGTGCCGAACCTACAACGCCACCAGTAGAAACGATAACTACACCGCCTACAGAGCAACCAACGACCGAGCCGCCTACCGAAGCACCAACGCAACCTAATGGCGAAGACCCAACCGAGCCAGACGAGCCAACAACACCCGTGATTTCGACACGTGTTGTACCGCTTAATCCTGTTTTGCCTGAAGGGGAGGTGTCGAATTTGACATTTGCACGCCGCAATCCTGACGGCAGTTTGACGACCATAGCAAGCAGAACTGCAACGCCTGATGATATGCCGTGGAGCATTACCGTGCAAGGTAGCGGAACGGTTGAGTTTGTGCTACTTGTTAATGGTGTAGAGTTTTCGCAGGTGATAAATTTTGATTAATTCTATATTGCAAGGAAGAATAACCAAAGGCGTTGGCGGATTGTATACAGTCGCAACGTCTTTTGGCGATTTTGCGTGTCGTGCTAGGGGGTTGTTTAAAAAGTACGAAATTACGCCTCTTGTAGGCGATTTTGCAGAGATTTCTATTATTGACAAAGAAGCAAAAACGGGCTATGTGCAAGAATTGTTGCCAAGGCATAATGAGCTAATGCGACCAAAAGTGGCTAATATAGACCAAGTTATAGTGGTTTGCTCTATTCGTCCTGCGATAAATGTGCATATGCTAGATGCCTTTTTGATTAGCTGTGAGTTGCAAAATGTAGATGCTGTTTTGTGCATCAATAAGGTAGATTTGGATGCGGACGATAGCCATAAAGAGTTTATTAATGTATACGAAATGGCTAAATATAAGGTTATAGCAGTGTCGGCGCAAACGGGGCAAGGTACGGATGATTTGCGAGATTTACTGACAGGCAAAACAAGCATTTTTGCCGGAGCAAGCGGCGTTGGCAAATCCAGCATTATCAACGCCCTTTTTTCTGATTTAGAACTGGCTACGGGTGGTTTAAGCGAGAAGATTGGGCGTGGTAAGCATACCACACGCCACACGTCGCTGATTAGGGTGGATGATGATACCTATGTGGTGGATTCTCCAGGCTTTACATCCATCAGCATTGGAACGATTGCAAAGCGTGAATTGCAGGAATATTACCCCGAATTTGAGGCGTATCGTTTTAGTTGTTTTTTCAATGCCTGCATACATATAACCGAGCCCGACTGTGCCGTAAAGCAACAAGTGGGCATTGCGATACACCCGAAAAGATATGAACAGTATGCTAAATTTATAGATAAGGAGTGTCAATGAATGATACTTTCTCCATCAATTTTATCGGCAGACTTTGCTAGGTTAGGCGAAGGTTTGCAACAGATTGCTACAGGCGGTGCAAAATATGTACATCTTGATGTAATGGACGGGCATTTTGTACCAAATATTTCCTTTGGAATACCTGTCATTGCTTCTTTGCGCAAATTTGCTGACGAAGCAGGACTTGAGCTTATTTTTGATACGCATTTAATGATAAGTGAACCAGAAAAATATATCGAAGATTTTGCAAAGGCTGGGGCGGATATTATTACCTTACACATCGAAGCCTGCAAAAGCGATTTAGAGGCATTGGCGATTGCGAAAAAAATACGCAATTTGGGCAAAAAGACGGGTATTGCGATAAATCCCGCAACGCCGATTGAACAAATTGCCACAATTGTAGGAGAATTTGATATGGTGCTTGTAATGAGTGTTGTGCCGGGTTTTGGCGGACAGGGATTTATGGCGGAAACCCTATCAAAAACCCAATTTTTGCGTCAAAACTATCCCGAAATTGATATACAAATGGACGGCGGCATTACCCTTTTAAACCTACAATTAACCCTTGACGCTGGCGCAAATGTTATTGTTGTAGGCTCTGCGATTTTTGGCAAAGATGATGTAACTGCCGAAACAGCAAAATATTTACAGTAGGAGAAAGTATATGCAAAAATGGGAAATGGCGGCAAGAGATTTTGTTGATAATTGCAGCTTTAAAAGCGATATTGACGCTGTGATTTTAACAGGAAACTATGCTTCGGGCAATGCGGACGAATTTTCGGATGTTGATTTGGATATTGTGTTAAATGACAATGTTGATTGGCGTGAACGCGGCAATAAGCGGGTTAATGGCTTTTTAATTGAATATTTTGCAAATCCTGTGCGACAGATTAAGAAATACATAGATGATGCCCATAATGTTGCGCAAATTGCCGATATAAATATGCTACTTAGTGGCATTGTGCTTTTTGATAAAAATAATACTGTAGATGAGCTGATTAAATACTGCAAGCAAAAATTGGCGGAAGATTTTCCTAAAATGAGCGAATTTCATATGAAAATGGGATTGTATCATTTGTGGGATAGTTTTGACGAGCTGGGCAAAGCATATGCGACTAATTCGGCTGATTTTACGGCGCAGTTTTGGTATTTTGTTAAATATGCTTTTGAATTTTATTCACGTTACAAATGTTGCCCTGTGCCTAATTTTCCTAAATTATACAGATGGTTGACGGATGATAGTTATTTTAACAAATATGGTTATCCTGTTCATAAAGATGAAGAATTTGTGCAGATGATTAAAAGGGCTTTTGAGTGTGTGGCAGATGCTGATGAAATGCACGATTTAACAGAGGAAATTTACCACCATATAGTCAACAATATGGGAGGATTTGACATCAATGATTTTGACTTACGTGGAAGGTTATGAAATTAGAATATTAAACCCTGATGATTATGACGTTGTGGCTAAAGTTTATGAAACTAATAAAAATTATTTAGATACATACGAAAAAGACATATCACCGCAAAAGTATTTTTTGACGACTTGGGAGCGATTGGTGGATGGATATGATGCGGTATGGCAATTGTTTTTTGCTTTATGCAAAGATGGTTTTACGGTGGCGGTTGTAGAGATTTTGCCGCATTTTCCCAATCAAGGCGTGCTTTGGTTTAGCGAAATAATAATACACGGAGATGTAAAGGGCTGTGGACTGGGTTCAAAAATTGTAAAAGCTGTGATTGAAGCGGTGCGTAAAGACGGCGGACATAATCAAATAAAGCTGGGCATAGCTAAGGAAAACCCCGACGCAAAAATATTTTGGCAAAAAATGGGCTTTATCATTGAACAAGAATATGATGATATGATAGGGCTTTATTGCATATAATGCCAAGGGGTGTTTTTATGAAACGACCAGTGCGCCCTGCGGCTTTTCGCCGTGTTTGGGGTTTGGCTATGATGTGTATGGCGGCGGGTATGGTTTTTGCTTGGTTCTTCTTGGTTTTTTCCTTTGTTTTGGCGGCTTTGCTTGTTGTGGGTGGGTTTTATTTTCTTTTTATGTAGGGTGTAATAAAAAATTTTTATATTTTTGTAAAGTTTTGCTTGACAAAGGTGGATTAATGTGGTAGTATGACGGAGTATAGAGCGAAAAGCTCACAAAAGTATTTTTTTCACTATCTAGGAGGATGTAACATGAAAAACGGCACAGTTAAATGGTTCAACGCGGAAAAAGGTTTCGGTTTTATCTCTGTTGAGGGCGAAGACGATGTTTTCGTACACTTTTCAGCTATCAACACTGATGGCTATAAAACCCTTGAAGAAGGTCAAGAGGTAGAATTTGAAGTTGTAGATGGCGCAAAAGGACCTCAAGCTGCCAATGTTTCTCGTATCTAATTTAAGAGCGAAAAACCAATTTGCTTTTAAATTCACATAGTAAAACACTTAGTTTGGTTTTGATATAGTGGTTTATAAAGCACAGTGCCTCCCTATGGCAAACCGTAGGGAGGCTTTTATTATACAGGAGGATGAAAATGAATACAAATACACCACTTGCTACAAAGATTGGTATTATTGGCGGCGGTCAGCTTGGTAAGATGATGATATTGGAGGCTAAAAAGATGGGTTTTTACATCAATGTGCTTGACCCTGACCATACTTGCCCGTCATCCAGCATTTGCGACACGCTAATTGTGGGCGGTCTTAAAGACCGTGATGCTATTTTAAAACTTGCCGAAATTTCTGATGTTATAACATATGAAATTGAACATATAAATGTGGATGCATTGTACGAGATTGAAAAAAGTGGAAAACCCGTGTATCCAACGCCTGCAAGCCTTGCGGTTATTCAAAACAAGCTATCGCAAAAGCGTACTTTGCTTGAAAAAGGCGTGCCTTGTCCCGATTTGATGGAGGTCAACAGCGTGAAAGATTTGCTTGAGGCTGGTGAAAAATTTGGCTATCCTATGATGGTTAAGGCTTGTTTGGGCGGGTATGATGGCAAAGGCAATTTCTTGTTGCGCTCTGCTGACGGGGCGCAAGAGGCATTTGATGCTTTGGGTGGTAGTAAAACCCCGCTAATGGTGGAATCTTTTGTGGATTTTGAAATGGAAATTTCTGTGCTTGCTTGCCGTGGGCAAAATGGCGATATTGCTGTTTATCCAGTTGCGCAAAACGACCACAAAAACGAAGTGCTGGATTTAACACGTGTGCCTGCAAATATTTCCTCGGAAATAAGCCAAAAGGCGATGGACGTTGCTCGCAGGGTTATGGAAATCTTTGGCGGCGTTGGTATGTTTTGCGTCGAAATGTTTGTAACAAAAGACGGCGGCATTAGCGTTAATGAAATAGCCCCAAGACCGCATAATAGTGGACATTATACTATAGAGGGATGCTCGTCAAGCCAATTTGACAATCATATACGTGCGGTGGCTGGCTTGCCGCTTGGTTGTACAAAACTGATAAAACCGACCGTGATGAAAAATATTCTAGGAGAAGAAGGCGAAAACGGCAAAGCGGTGGTAACAGGTGCCGATAAAGTGCTTGCAATTGCTGGCGCAAAACTGCATATTTACGGAAAAGCAGAAACGGTGCCAAAGCGCAAAATGGGTCATATAACCGTAACAGCAGACACGCTTGATGAAGCTGTAAAGCTGGCTAACCAAGCACATTTGGATTTGAAGATAAAAGGTGGTAAATAGTATGAAAAAGGTTGCAATAATAATGGGAAGTGATTCCGACTTGCCAATAATGAGTGGTGCGGCAGATATTTTAGGGCAATTGGGTGTGCCATATGAACTTACGGTTGTGTCGGCACACCGCACACCACAGCGTATGTTTGATTTTGCCAAAGATGCCGTAAACAATGGCTTTGGTGTTATTATAGCAGGGGCTGGCGGTGCGGCGCATTTACCAGGTATGGTAGCGTCTATTACACCGTTGCCTGTTGTTGGTGTGCCGGTAAAATCTGCTAATTTAAGCGGATGGGACAGCCTTTTATCCATTGTGCAAATGCCACCTGGCATACCTGTTGCAACGGTTGCTGTTAATGGTGCATTAAATGCTGGCTTGCTTGCGGCAAAGATTTTGGCAACGGGCGATAAGGGACTGCTTGCAAAGATAGCTGATTATGCCGCAGGGCTTGAAAAAATGGTGCTGACAAAAGCCGAAAAGCTCGAAAATATAGGGTTTGGAGAGTATTTGGATTTGATGAAGTAAAGATAATTTTGATAACGAGTAAGACGGGCAATTGCGCTAATGTTATGCATTGGTGAGGAAAGTCCGAGCTCCGCAGGGCAGGATGCCGTGTAACGCACGGCGAGGGCGACCTTAGGGATAGTGCAACAGAAATAAACCGCCCAGCACACTTACGCCTCTTTAGGCATATAGTGTGCTGGGTAAGGTTGGAAAGGTGTGGTAAGAGCGCACCGCACCGTTGGCAACAATGGTGGCATATGTAAACCCCATCCGGTGCAAGGGAGAAAGCGCAAAGGGCTGCCCGCCCTGCTTTCGTAGTTCCGCAACAGCCACGCTGGCAACAGGTGGCGCAGATAGATGATTGCCGCACGCTATGCGTGATACAAAACTCGGCTTATAGTCTTGCTCGTTATTTTATTAGAATGTATTAGGCAAACTTTTTCGATTTACAAACTAACAACCTCCGTTGCTATATTTCTGCAAAATTCCGCATCGTGTTCTACAAAAACCATTGTAGGCTTTAGTGCAATAATCGCTTCACTTAATTGTTTGCGAAAATATATATCGGTGAAATTTAACGGTTCGTCCAAAATAAGCAAATTATGTGGGGTGGCAAGTGATTTGGCAATATCAATCTTCTTGCGTTCGCCATCGCTCATAAAATGCCAAGGTCTTTGTACATAATCCACTTTTAAATCAAAAACCGTCAGCAAATACTTAAATTTTTCCATAGCATCTTTATTATTTTCCAAAGTTTCGTAATAATTTTCGCAAAATATTGGGATTTGCTTGCTATAGCTAATTTGCAAGGCTTTGTTAATATGCAAACTGCCTTGTTGCAGACCGGTTTGCCCTGTAATAATGTTTAGTAGCGTACTTTTACCCGTGCCGTTTGCTCCGCTTATTAAAACCCTATCATTAGCACTAATTTCGAACGAAAGCCCTTTAAACAAGAATTTGTCTAAATAAGCAAAGTCTAAATTTTCGACAGCAATCATAACATCACCTTTAAAAGCAATTTGCGAAAACTGCAAAGGTCTTGTTTCTTCATAATTGGTAAGCATAGTGCTTATTTTATCAATATTTTTAGTAATATTTTTTTCGGCAGTAATGGCACTTTTCATTATACGCAAAGACCTATTTCGGTTATGTCCCGCATAAGGATATTTTTTTGTATTTGAATTATCGGACCATTTTCTGCTATTTTCTGCCGCTTTTTCAAGTTGAACCATCTTATTTTCTAGGTTTTTCTTTTGGCGTTTTTCATATTCCTCATAATTATCTTTATTTGCCTTCCAACTGGTAAAATTACCTTTTTCGATGTAGATATTAGATTTATTTATGGATAATATGTGTTTTATAGTTTTATCCAAAAACTCTATATCGTGCGAAACAATAATATAACCTTGCTTTTTTTGTAGATAACTCGCCAAATCATTCCGCCCTTTGGCGTCAAGATGATTTGTGGGTTCGTCCAACAATACAAAATCGGGATTTTTTAAAAACAAAATGATTATCATAATTTTTGTTCTCTCGCCGCCCGAAAGCGTTTCCCAATCTCTGCGCAAAATTTCGCTGTTCAGTCCCATACGATAAAATTCTTTTTCAATGTCGGCTTCAATCGTACCTCCGCCATCTTCATAATATTTTGCTAATTTCTCAATATACAGTGGGTCGCTTGTTTGCTCATTTTTTTCATAATGTTTTATGGCATCCTCTGCGCTTTTAAATTTGCCCACATTTTCTTTAATAAAATCTGCAACATTCTCGTATGTTCTATTTATGTCATATGGAAAAAGCTCCGTACTTACGCTAGAAGCGATTTGCCCGCCAGTGGGTTTTAATATGCCGTGTAGTAATTTTAATAATGTTGTTTTTCCTCTTGCGTTTCTGCCTATAAGCCCCAGTTTCCAAGATGCGTCAATCTCAAGATTTACATTATCAAAAAGTGGTGAATAGTAATCGCTATAAGCAAAGGTAAGATTGTGCAATATAAATTTACTCATTTTATTCCTCCATTTCTGCAATCAAAAAGGACACAACCCAAAGTCGTGCCCATAATAAATTATTCACGTCAAGTTGTTATTTCGACGCAACAAAATAACAATATATCTTGTGCGCCATATTCAGTTAGCTACGCAACCACACTGATTCTGTCAAACATACCTAAATTCTCCTTTCAAAACCACTACAAAGAGTCTATCACAAAATAACTAGCATTGCAAGTTTTTTATTTTATTTCACTATTGTTGCCTATTAAATTGAGAATGGCACAGATTTAACTCTTTTCAAAAAGCAACGAAATTAGCGGAACGGTGGCTAGGCATAACAGGTCGCTTGCCACGGTTAGCTTTAGGGCGATGCCTGTGTCGGCTTTGTGTTGCTCTGTGAAGATGATTGTGATGGTTGCCACGGGCATTGCGCCCAGCGTGATGATTGCGCCCAGTTGTATAGGGTCTGTGATGAAGTTGCGGATGATGAAGTAGGCAACGAGAGGTATGGCGACTAGACGCAGGATGACGAGCGGGTAAATGCGCCAATCTGCAAAGAGTTTTGCAATGCCGAAGGCGGATATGTATTTTGAAAGGAGCGAACCCATTAGAAGCATTGCAAGCGGCGTTGTAACAGCGGCGAACATCGAAATGGCATTTTGAAGCGGGGCGGGTATTGGTAAATTCATCACGAAAAAAATAATACCAATATACATAGCTACAAGGGCGGGCGATAATAAAATTTGCTTTGTAGAGGCGGCTTTTGGTTGCTCGTTTTCGACAGAAGATTTAATAAGATATGCCCCAAACGTAAAAACAAGTATGTTAAACGCCATTGCTGACATAGATGCGTGTATCATTACATTATCGCCAAAAACCGATTGCACTATTGGAAAGCCTATGTATACGACATTTGGAAACATAAGCGAAAATTGCCAAATGCGTTTCTCGGCTTGGGTTGCTTTTACAAGTTTTGCAAAAATGCTTGCGGCTGAATATCCTAGAAAGTATATAATCGTCATAATGCCCAGCGTTATAAGACTTTCGAGCAATAGCTCGCGTGAAAATGAGCGCATTGTTATGGAAGCAAAGACCGTGGCGGGTAATGTGAATTTTACCAAAAGCGTTGCCATTGCGTCGTTTGCGTTGTCGGATAAAAAGCCGAGCTTGCGCCCGACGAAGCCTATAAATACACAGACCACAAGGGTTGACATACTGCCTAAAAATACATTAAACATCTGCAACACCTCTATTTTTTGATACAAAACTTGTTAAAAGATTTGTTAAATGTGATGGCGCAAAGCCTTTTTTTAATACATAGTAAAATTTGCGTTGTGGTAGCTCGCACGACAGTTTTACCTGCGTTACAAGCCTTTTGTCAACATAGGTTTTTGCCGCAAATTTGGACACAATAGCGACACCAAGACCATTAATGACGGCATTTATAATACTTTGTGTATTATCAAAATGCGAAACAATATTAATTTTTTCACTATTGATTTTATTGATATTGATAAAATTTTCATACTCACTTTTTGTGCCAGAACCCGTTTCACGCCCGATAAATGGGTGGCTGTACAAAATTTCTGCAAGACTGTAAATCTTCGGTGCGTAAATTTCGCCCCCAATAGGTGCAATTAACACCATTTCTTCTGTTGCAAATTCGTTAAAATCGCATTTTTCGTTATCTATAATTCCGCCGCAAAAACCAATTTCAGCATCACCAGCCGCAATGCCGCTTACAACACGCATTGTATCGGCTTGCCTTACATTAAAGATAATTTTGAGATAAATTGCACGAAAATCTGCAATAATTTGTGGCAATAGATATTGCGAAGGAACGCTGGACGCTAGAACATTGATTTTGTCACTGAAATTGCCCTCGATACTGCGAATTTGTGCCATTGCATTTTCCTTTAAGGCGAGCAATTGTTTCGCACTTTCAAGAAACAATTTGCCAGCGTGGGTTAGCGCAACCTCTTTTGTAGAGCGGTTTAACAGCGGTTGACCTAATTCTTTCTCAAGCGCAGATATGTAAAGGCTAACTGATGGCTGTGAAAGAAAAATAGCATCTGCCGCCTTTGAAAAACTGCGCAATTCTGACACTTTTGCAAATGCTTCTAATTGTCTAAAATCCATTTTATACTCCTTGTTATATAATCAATATCGTCTATTGTGTTAAAATATCCGAATGAGAAGCGCACAGTACCATTTGGATATGTACCCAAAGTTTTATGTGCGGCAGGTGAACAGTGCAAGCCACAACGTGTCATTATACCGAAACGCTCGTCTAAAATGGCGGAAATTTCTGCATTGTCGTGGTTTTTAAAATCTAATGAGACTGTGGCGGTTCTGCCAACTGTACTTTTTTTGCCGATACTATTAACGCCGTCGAAGCCACTAATTTGTGTAAGGAAACGCTGTGTAAGCTCCATTTCTTTGGCAAAAATCTTGTCAATGCCTATGCGGTTAATATAACCCAATGCTTCACGTAATCCGATAATTGCGGGGGTATTTGGTGTCCCGGCCTCAAATTTATCAGGCATTTTTGTGGGGTGAGCATAATTATGCGAGCCGCTTCCTGTGCCGCCTGTGATTATGGGGTTAATAAGTGCCGCAAAATCGCTTTTTATTAACATTCCACCAAGACCAGGCGATGATAAAAGCCCTTTGTGTGCCGTAAAACACAGTGCGTCAATATCTTCTTTCATACTAATGCGTACAGAACCTGCTGTTTGTGCAGCATCTAATATAAATTTGATACCGTGGGTTTTACAAATTTGGGACACTTCCTGTATAGGTAAAATTGTGCCGCAAACATTGGAAGCGTGCGTCATTACAACCGCCTTGGTTTCGGGTTCTATCAGTTTTTTAACATCTTTTGGGTCAAGCGTACCTTCGCTATCGCACTGCGCAATGTCTATTTTTACGCCGTTTTTTGCCAAATCGTGCAGTGGGCGCATTAATCCGTTGTGTTCCATTGACGTGGTTATTATATGGTCGCCACGCCCCAAAAATCCACGTAAAATCATATTTAACGAATATGTAACGCTGGGTGTAAATACAGCATTGCGTGGCGTGTCAAAACCAAAAAAATCGCATAACATCTGCCTTGTTTCTGCCACGGTTGTTGCCACGTCATAAGCTGCTGCATAACCACCACGGTTGATGTTAGCGGGCGAACAATCTAAAAATGCTTTTATAGCATCCGATACGCTCGGTGCCTTAGGAAATGACGTTGTGGCGTTATCTACATATATTTTTCTCATAGCCACCTCTTTATTAAAATTTTTAATTAATCTCATTATACATATTAATTAAAAATATTGCAAGTGCTTTGTTTTCAAAGTATAATGTGAATATAATCACGGTCTTAGGAGGATATTTATGTTAAAAAAACTTAAACTGCCTTTGGTTGGTGTGTTTTTGGGGCTTGTGTCGCTTGCGTTGGTAGCGCACGGCAACCCGGGCAATATGGGCTTTTGTATCGCCTGTTTTTTGCGTGATACATCAGGCGCACTTGGCTTACATAACGGACCCAGCTATGCGCGACCAGAGGTAATAGGGCTTATTTTAGGTGCAATGATTGTGTCTTTGATAACAAAAGAATTTTCGCCAAAAGGCGGCTCTGCACCCATTACACGCTTTGTGCTTGGTGCTTGTGTTATGGTCGGTGCGTTGGTGTTTTTGGGTTGTCCAACACGTATGGTTATACGTATGGCGGGCGGCGACCTTAATGCGCTTGTGGGCTTGCCGGGTTTTGTCGGCGGCATATTGGCGGGTATGTTTTTCCTTAACAAAGGTTTTACGCTTAAACGTACACAAAAAGTGGCTAAAACAGATGGTTTTGCGTTGCCCGTCATAGCTGTGTTGCTTTTGTTAGGTTTGCTTTTTGTTCCAGCTTTGCTTAGCACGTCAGAAACAGGACCGGGTTCAATGCACGCTCCATTATGGATTGCGCTTGCAATTGGCTTGGTTGTAGGCGGCGTGGGCTTTATCAGCCGTATGTGTTTTGTAGGCGGCATACGTGATAGTATTATGTTTAAAAACTTTTCGATGTTATCTGCATTTGTTGCCTTGCTTGTTGTTATGATAATTGGTAATTTGATTATGGGCAATTTTAATTTGGGCTTTGAAGGGCAACCTGTTGCGCATAATGATGGTTTGTGGAACTTTTTGGGGCTTGGCTTGGTTGGTTTTGGCTCTGTTTTGCTTGGTGGTTGCCCGTTTAGGCAGGTTGTGCTTGCAGGTAGCGGAAATACAGATTCTGTTGCGGCTGTTTTTGGTATGACCTTTGGTGCGGCTTTGGCACATAACTTCAGCCTTGCGTCATCGTCTGCGGGTGTAAGCGAAAATGGCCCTTGGGGCTTTGCAATTGCCGCAGTTATTGCAGTTGCCATAGCTGTATACAATACATTTTTTAACAAGAAAGGAAGTGCAAATGCATGAAAACGATAGACGCAAGGGGCTTTTCTTGCCCAGAGCCGCTTTTAATGCTTAAAAATGGGCTAAAATCTGACGAAGACATACTTTTGATGACGGATAGTAAAAATGCCACACAAAATTGTGAAGATTTTGCGAAAAAGAAAGGCTTTTCTGTGGATGTAACGCAAACAGAAGGCGATTATCATTTGCAGATTAGGAAGGCAAAATGAAGTATATAGCCACGTTTTATAGCCAATATGACGCAATAGTATTTTTAAAGGTATTAAAAGACAAAAATATCAATGCAAAAGCAATGCCAACACCCCGCAAGCTATCTGCTTCTTGCGGGATTTGTGTGGTGTTTGACAACCAGCCCAATTCGGATTATAATGATTATGAGGTGGATGCCGTTTATATCGAAGAAAACGGCAAATACACCGCAATTTTTCAAAACTAATTGGTGGTGTGTTATGCACAAAATCTTGCTTGTTGAAGATGATACAATAATCGCTTCGGGTTTGGTCTATGCCCTTGAAAAAGAGGGTTTCTTTGTGGTTCATTCGGCAACAATTACGGCGGCTGTTGCGGCTGTGTCTGCGCATAAGTTTGATGCGGCAGTGCTTGATGTAGGCTTGCCCGACGGCATTGGTTTTTCGCTTGTAGATGGTTTGCGGGCTATTGGTGCGTCGGTGCTTTTTTTAACTGCGGTGGATGACGAGGGCAATATCGTGCGGGCTTTTGAGGCAGGTGCAGAGGATTTTGTTACAAAGCCTTTTAGGCTTGGCGAGCTTATGGCACGTATTAAAGCAATTTTGCGGCGCAGGTCTGGCGGCGGCAATATGATAACGTTGGGTAAGGTTAGTATTAACATTAGCGAAGGAAAGGTCTATACAAATAATGTAACGATTGAGCTAACTGCGTTAGAATATCGCCTTTTATTGGTGTTTGCAGGGCATAAAGGGCAAACGCTTACACGTGGTCAAATTTTAAATTTGATTTGGGATAGCGAAGGGATTTTTGTAGAAGATAATACGCTGACGGTTTATATAAAAAGGTTGCGAGAAAAATTGGGTACAAATGTAACGATTGAAACCGTGCGTGGTGTGGGGTATCGTGCTAATGATAATTAAACGAAGTGAAATAGAACGGCTTTCAAGTGATGTTAGGCGGATTATTGACGGTGAAGTGGTGGATTTGCGGGATAATCTTGAGGGACGGCTTTCTATATTAAAAAATGACATCCATACCTTGGCGGGACGGCTTAACGAGCAAGCGACGACGTTAAAGAATGATAAAATAGCCCTTGCGGATACTTTGGCAGATATTTCTCATCAGCTTAAAACGCCTCTTACAGCTATGGAATTAATGGTAGAGCTTTTAGAAGGTGCGCCGCCCGAAAAACAAGCAGAATTTAGGCAAAACCTAAGACAGGGATTGATACAAACTAGTTGGCTTGTTAATTCGCTGTTAAAGATGGCGAAGCTGGATAGCGGCACGGTAGAATTTAATATTGTAGAAACAACGGCGAAAGAGATTATAAATGCGGCATTACAACCGCTTGCTGTGTTGCTGGATATTAAAAACCAAAGGGTAGAAATTAACGGAGATATTGCTATAAAATGCGATAAAAACTGGACGGCGGAAGCGTTGACGAATATAATTAAAAACGCAAGCGAACATTCGCAAAAAGATAGTACGATAATGATAAATGTAGGACAAAACCCCATTTGCGGCTGGGTTACCGTGGCGGATATGGGCGGCGGGATGACAACGGCGCAAATTAAAAATGCCTTCAAGCGTTTTGATAATTCGCAAAAAGGCACGGGTATTGGTTTGCCGCTTGCTTTTGCTATAATGCAAGGGCAAAATGGCGATATTGAGATAGATGGCGGCAAAGATGGGCTAGGCGCAACATTTACTCTTAAATTTTACAAGCCTTTTAAGTAGTTTTTTACTGGATTACTTCGGGCTTGTTGTGTATTGCTATACGTATTTAGTAACCCTCGCAATGACGGAGCGTGTTGTTATCGTCATCCCTTGATGAGTATTGTCTGATACCAAGGGAAGTCGTAATTGCGAGGGACGTTCCTACGATAAGATGTGAAGCGAACCCCGAAGTAGCACCCCTCGCTCGTCATCAACAACTTAACATTCTACACTTGCACTTGTCTGTGTTTCTTGTTTTGCAGGGTTTACGTGTACTGTGCAATGTGTTACTTTTGGAAATTTGTTTTGAATTGCGTCTTGCACATCGTGTGCGGCATCGTGTGCTTTTTGCAGGGTATAGTCTGCATCCACGCTAATTTCTAGGTCTATATGGATTTTATTGCCAAAAAGACGGGTTTTTAATTGGTCTATCGACACTACACATTCGTGCTTTAATATAATTTTGCGCATTTCATCCAAAGTTTCGTCATCGGCCGCCCTGTCGGTCATTTTTTTAAGTGCATCAACACCAATGCCAATGGCGGTTCTGATAATAAACGCAGATATGATTATCGCGGCGATAGAGTCCATTATCGGAAAACCCAACATAGCGCCTAAAATGCCAATAAAGCTACCAATGGATGACAAGCCATCAGCGCGAGAATGCCAAGCATCTGCCATTAGTGCGGTAGAATCTATTTTTTTTGCGGCGGCACGCATATACCAATACACGCCTTCTTTAACGCCGATAGATACAACGGCGGCAATAAGAGCAAGTATGCCCGGCACGGCAATATCGCCAAAATTACCCGCTATAACCCGCTGTATACCAGCCCAGCCAATGCCAATACCAACCGAAAGCACAAGCACCGCCAAAATAAGGGTTGCGACACATTCAAAACGCTCGTGTCCGTATGGATGGTCTTTGTCGGCTTCTTTGCCCGCCAGTTTTATGCCTATCAAAGCAACCACGGTTGAAAATAGGTCGGCGATGGAATGCACAGCGTCTGAAATCATTGCGGCAGAATTTGCAAATATACCCGCAAATAGCTTAAACGCCGAAAGGATTATGTTAATGATGATACTGTTGCGTCCTGCACGCATTGCGATTTGTTGGTTTGTTTTGTTCATTTTAACTACCTCCTAAATTATATTATGTTTCCGAAGGTAATAAAAAAGTACCTGCGGAACAATTTGTTGTCCCACAGATACAAAAATCCGTAATCTGCTGCCGTAATAGCCCGACTGCACAAATCTTATTAGACTTGCCGCCTGTTCAACTTATAATCTACCATATGCAACCAAGGTTTGTCAATAGTATTTTTTATTAAATTCCAAAATCTATAAAAATCGCCATCAAGCCGTATATTATTAACGCTCCGCCTGATATTATATGGCTTATTGCAATTGGTATACGCTTTACGTATTTTGTGCGTGCAAGGAAAAACGATAGTGCAGAGTAGCCAAAATGAGCAAAAGCGACGGCAAGCGGTATGACGAATGTGGAATTAGGGATGAATATAAGGGTTATGCCCATTGTAATAAGCATTGCCTCAAGGCTCATTACAAGCCCGACCAAAACTATTGTTTTGCCGCTTTTGGCGTGTTTTGACACGAAGTATTGTATTATACACCAAGACCCTAATGTGATGAACGAGATGCCAACTACAATATCTGTTTCAAAATTAATAACACTATAAAGCTCCACTGCCAAGAAAAAGCCGATTATGCATAATACCAAAAGAACTATATTTATTATTACAAGATGCACAAACCTGCATTGTTTTTGCAATCCAAGCGATAAACCGATAAAAAATGCATCAACAGACACAATAAGCCCTGATAATATTGATAAAAACATACAATCTCCCTGTTTAACCATTTACGCCATAGTATGCAATTATGACAAAACTGTCACTTAAAAATCTGATTTAGTCACCGTGCAGTCATATTTAAGATTTATAATGAGGTTAATAAATCGAGAGGGGAATAAAAAATGAGCATTTTAAAAGTAGAGAATTTGACAAAGACATATGGTGAAGGTAGCTCGCAGGTTAAGGCGTTGGATGGTGTTAGCTTTGCGGTAGAAAAAGGTCAGTTTGTAGCAATTATTGGTGCATCTGGCAGTGGCAAATCTACGCTATTGCATTTGTTGGGCGGTGTGGATAGACCAACGGCAGGCAAGGTGCAGATTGACGGGCAGGATATTTTTGCAATGACAGAAAGCAATATGGCTATTTTTAGACGGCGTAATATGGGTATCGTTTATCAATTTTATAACCTTATCCCAACGCTTACAGCAGAGGAAAATATTATGTTGCCGTATTTGCTTGACAATAGAAAACCCGAGGCGGCTATGCTTGCGGATTTGTTAAGCGTAACAAGATTAGCAGAACGTGCAAAGCATTTGCCAAGCGAATTATCGGGCGGACAACAACAGCGTGTTTCTATAGCAAGGGCTTTGATAAATAGTCCTGCTGTTATTTTGGCAGACGAACCAACGGGCAACCTAGACAGCAAGGCAAGCAAAGAGATTATGGAGCTATTAACAATGGCGAACAAACGATATAACCAAACGCTTGTTATGATAACCCACGACGAAAAAATTGCTCTGCAAGCCGATAGAATTATCACGATAGGCGACGGAAAGATTTTACGTGATGAGGAGGTGCGATAATAATGCGAAAATTAACAATAAAACTAGCGTCGCAACATCTTAAAAACACAAAACGTCATAGCCTTTGGACACTGGTTAGCATTGTGCTTGCGGTTGGTATGTTGGTTGCTATAGGTGGCTTTGGAACATCTGCTATGGTTGCGTTAAACGACCTAACAACCAATGTGGATGGTTGGACAGGTGGTGCAACAAACATAATATCTTATGGTCTTTCGTCCTTTTTTGGCGGCATTGTTGCCTTTGCGGGCATTGTGGTTATATCCAATGCTTTTAGAATATCGGCAGGCGAGCGCACAAGGCAGTTTGGAATTTTAAAAAGCGTTGGTGCAACAAAAAAGCATATTAAGGCAACGGTTTTGGCAGAAGCGACAATCCTTTCTGCAATAGGTATTCCGTTAGGTTTTGCGCTTGGTTTTTTGATGTACTATCTATCTATGGCGGCAATGAATATATTTGTGGATTTAAATTTTATGAGCGAAAATCTGCAGTTTAGTATGCATTTTCAACCAATTATTCTTTTAATAGCATTGATATTGTCGTTGATAGTAATATTTACTTCGGCGTGGCTTCCTGCTAGAAAAGCGGCAAAAACACCCGCAATAAATGCTATACGTGGTATTGGTGAAGTAAAGAAGCATACAAAAAGGATTGGCGGCGGCAAAATTGTAGGCAAAATATTTGGCTTTGAAGGACTTTTGGCGGCAAAAACCTTGCGTCGAAACCGCAAGCATTTTAGGGCAACGGTTATTTCTATTAGCGTTAGCTTGATTTTGATATTAACGGCAGTAAGCCTTAATTGGCATATGACACGCTTGTTAGATGGCAGGATGGAACAAATTGATATGCCAAACATCGGTTTGCTGTTTACATCAAACCCTAATGACAGAAGCAATACAAACTTTAATGCGGCTACAGCAACAAAAATTACTGAAGAATTGCAACAATTTGCCGACACAAGGGTTAATGGTATGGGGTTTAGCTATGGTAGCCGTGTGCCGTATGCGCCACGCTCTGCCTTTGACGCATTGTGGATAATGACATTAAATGATACCGCATATACCGAAATTGTCGAACTTGCAGGTGTGCCTTACGGCTCTAATGTGCTTGTTAATGTACGGCTTAATATTGATACAAACGGCGTGTTTACGCAAGAAAGGCTTTTTGATTTTGAAGATGGCGATGTTATACGTAAATATTCGCTTGAAGGCGAATTTGTTGAAGAAATTACTGTACACGGGCAGGTTTTAGAGTTGCCCCGTCATCTGTACTTTTTAGCCGAAGGCGTTAAAACCATTGTAATGCCCGACGGCGATATATGGATGTATCAATGGAATATAAATACAGCAGAACCCGAAGGCTTTGCGAGCTTTGCACGTGATGTTTTTGAAAGCCATTATATACTTGGTGAATATGAAGAATTTACCGAAATGGATTGGACAGAAGGCTTTTTGCTAATGCAGGCAATAGTTAGCACAATTTCCACATCCATTGCTATTTTTTCGACAATGCTTGCGTTGTTGGGGCTTACCAATGTTATCAGCACTATTGTAACAAGCATACAGATGCGCAAGCGGGAATTTGCCGTGCTTACCAGCATTGGTATGGATAAAAAGGGACTGCGCAATATGCTTGCGCTTGAAAGTATATTAAGCTCTGCAAGGGCGTTGCTGTTTGGCTTGCCGCTGGGTTTTGCGGCGGCTTATGTGGTATATCTTTCAGTAGAGCCGAGCAATCCTGTAGGAATGGCGTTTTATCCGCCGTTTATGGCAATGGCTATATGCACCGTGGCGGTTTTTGCCGTAACATTTGTTATAATGCAAGCGGCGATTGGGGGAATAAAAAAGGATAGCGTTATTGACACTATCCGAGGGGTGTAAGTATAGAGTGTAAGTTATTGATGTCAAGCGAACTGGATTGCTTCGAGGTTCGCTTGACATCTTATCGTAGGAATGTCCCTCGCAATGACGGCTTACCTTGGCGAGGATTGACCGATACCAAGGACTATCGTCATTGCGAGGGTTACTAAATACTTAAAGCAATACACATCAAGCCCGAAGTGAGCCAGCAAAGGGTCTTTCTTACCCCTTTATAACACCTAGCGGCATTAATTCTATCGCAATATCCGCCAAATCTTGCTGTTCCTGCATTACTACATCAATATTTTTATATGCGCTTGCGGCTTCGTCTAAATCTTTTATGCCACGTATGCCGTGCAAAATACCTAATTTATCTAATTTTTCAATTTCTTCTTGCAAATTAAGCGTGCGTTCGGCTTGCTTACGTCCCATAACACGCCCTGCGCCGTGGCTACAGCTTTCAAAAGACAGCGGGTTGCCCTTGCCTTTAATAATATATGACTTTGTGCCTTGTGAGCCGGGTATAATGCCTGTTTGCCCTGCTTTTGCGCTTGTTGCACCCTTGCGGTGTACCCAAACGTCTTTGCCAAAGTGATGCTCAAGATTGGCGTAATTGTGGTGAATGTTTACGCTGTCAATTACTTTTGCACCCGTTTCGTTTTGTAAAATATCGGAAATAATCTGTGACATTACATCACGGTTGCGTTTTGCAAAACGTAGGCAATATTCCATTTCGATAATATATTGTTGCCCCGTAACGCTATCCGCTTTAAGATAAGCCAAATCCCAATTTTTAGGAATATCTTTCGATTGCTCTTTCGCCAAACGGTTATAATGGTCGCAAACCTGCTTGCCTAAATTGCGGCTGCCAGAATGAACCATAAACCAAATATGCCCATCGCTTCCCCGCTGAAACTCGATAAAATGGTTGCCGCCGCCCAATGTGCCTACTTGAAAACGTGCTTTTTTGTGTTGGTCGGCAACAATGGGTGCATTTTTTGGCACAGGCTCTATATCCAATGCTTCTTTGCGGTGGTTAAAGCCTAGTGGAATAGACTTTCTTATACCGCCCAGCACATTTTTAAGCACGGCGGTGTCTATTTCTGTTAATGATGTTTTTGTAGCAATCATCCCGCAACCAATGTCAACTCCAACGGCATTGGGTATAATATGACCAACAGCCGCCAAAACGCCGCCAATGGGCATACCAAAGCCTTGATGCGTGTCTGGCATTAGGGCAATATGATTGTGCGCAAAGGGCAGTGCGGCAATATTTTTGGCTTGCTCTATCGCTCCTTCTTCAGGGTTCATAGCCCAGCACAAAATATCCAATCCATCAGTTTTAATCGTTTGCATATAAAACCCTCTCTCCGATTATAAGGAAAACTTTTTTCGCCTTTAGCGAAAAATCATTCCACTACAGCGCACTTAAAGCTGTGCGCTATCCGTTACACTGTTTGAGTGGTCGTGGCTATGGTCGTGTCCGCCGTGGTCGTGCGGTAGTACCGTATGTAATATAAGCATAGCCATAACACCCAAAATTATGCCGATTGTGGCAAGCGAACTACGTTTTTCCCCACATTCGCATTTTTGGCTTTCCGGTATAAGCTCGTGTACAGCAACCCAAACCATAGCACCGCCCGCAAAAGCCATAATAAACGGCATAAAATCGTCCATACCTGCGGCAAGCAAAAAACCACCTATACCAAAAGCAAAACCAATAAAACCCGATATTTGCCCCAAAAAGAAGGCTTTAACACGCCCCATACCTTCCTTGCGCCAAGCCACGGACAATACACTGCCTTCAGGCAATTTGTGCAAGCCGACGGCTATAACCATTGGTAAAATTGTCCATAACTCATCCATATTAAAATGCGACCCTAGTATGCCAAGCATTAGCCCCAGCGTAAAGCCTTCAGGTATGTTGTGGAAGGACAGCGCAGAAGCCAAAACAACGCTTTGGCGGTATTTAAAGCCACCTTGCCCCGCAACCTTTTTGCTATGTGCTTTTTTATGTACAAATGTGTCAAGCCCAAAAATGAACAAAAAGCCCAGTATAAAGCTACCCGGCACGGCTACCCAAGCTGGCATAGCCAAATATTCTGCCAGATGCATTGATGGGTACAATAGCTCGAAAAATGTTACAGCCAGTATTACACCCGCCGCAAAACCCATCACAATGCGGGATAATGTCAAATTTTTTTCCTTAAAAAATGCTACAATAGCCGCACCCAATGCCGCCGCAATCCACGTACCCAAAGCCAAAACCAATATCGCCATCAAAACATTGTTCATAAAGTTCTCCCAAATTTTATTTTTTGCACTTTGTTAAATAATATCATATATCCCAAAAAAATGCAAGCACGTAAAAACGAATAACAGACCTGTTCGTAAAGGCTTGAAAATATCGTAAACATATGATATAATCTCAAAAGGTGATTAGATGTTTGACTTTCCAACAGAATTAAAAAAACTGCCGCAAAAGCCTGGCGTTTATATGTTTATTGGCTCTGCCGAAGAAATTATTTATGTTGGCAAGGCTATTAATTTGCGTTCTCGTGTACGCTCTTATTTCACCGAAGCAAATTTAATACATACAAAAATACGCAATATTAGGGGGACAGCACAGCGGTTTGAGTATATTATTACCGATACAGAAACAGAGGCGCTGGTGCTGGAATGTAACCTAATAAAAGAACATCAGCCAAAATACAATGTTTTATTAAAAGACGACAAATCTTACCCATACATAAAAGCAACTATCAACGAGGATTTCCCCCGTGTTTTTTCAACCCGTGATTATATAGAGGACGGCGGCAAATATTTTGGTCCATACACATCCAGCTTTGCTGTTGACCAAACCTTGGAGCAAATCCTTAAAATATGGCCGTTGCGCCGTTGCACCAAAAAGATTGTAGCGGGTGAAAAAAGCGGCCGCCCTTGCCTTAATTACCACATTGGGCTATCCCCTGGTGCTTGCGGTATGCATATTTCTAAAGAAGATTATAACGAGCGTGTGCGTAATATATTAGAATTTTTAGGCGGCAAGCACGCCGATGTTGTGCGACAGCTAAACATACAAATGAACGAAGCCGCAGAAAACCTAGAGTTTGAACGTGCGGCAGATTTGCGTGACAAAATATCCGCAATAAAACGTATTAACGAAAAGCAACAAGCACAGCGCATATCAAAAGGCGACCAAGATGTGGTGGCTTTTGCCATAAACGCCGACGAAGCGTTGTTTCAGGTGTTTTTTATACGTGATGGCAAAATGACAGGACGAGAGCATTTTATGGTATCGGGCGTTACAGATGCTGACGAAACCGCCATTATGACGCAGTTTGTAACACAATTTTACAGCGGTACGCCCTTTGTGCCAAAAGAGCTTGTACTGTCGCACGCAATAGAAAACGAAGAAATAATTGCGGCGTGGCTGGAAGCAGAGCGTGGCAAAAAGGTAACGATAACCGTGCCGATAAAAGGCGAAAAGCTAAAGCTGGTAAAACTGGCACATAGCAACGCCATCATCCAAATGGAACAATTTGGTAAACATATTAAAACCGAAGCCCAGCGCACCACAGGCGCATTGGACGAAATACGCACGGCATTAGGCATAGAAGCACCAATAAACCGTATAGAAGCCTACGATATATCAAATATACAGGGTTTTGAAAACGTTGGCTCTATGGTTGCTTTTGAAGGCGGCAGGGCAAGACGCAACGATTATCGCAAGTTTAAAATAAAATCGCTGATGCGGGGCGAAGCCAACGATTATGCCGCTATGCAAGAAATATTGCACAGGCGGTTTAAAAGACACGAAACCGAGGCAACAGGCTCTTTTTCCCGTTTGCCTGATGTTATTTTTATTGACGGTGGCAAAGGACATATTGCCGCCGCTAGCGAGGTTTTGCACGATATGGGCATAAACATCCCAATATGCGGTATGGTTAAGGACGACAAGCACCGCACAAGGGCACTTTTGTATAACGACAAAGAAGTGCCGCTAAAGCTGACAAGCGAAGGCTTTAGGCTTGTTGCCCGTGTTCAAGAAGAAGTACACCGCTTTGCGATAGAATACCATAGAAAACTGCGCCAAAAAACCGTTACAAAATCGGTGCTGGACGACATAACGGGCATTGGCGACACCCGCCGCAAAGCCCTAATGATGCGCTTTGGCACGATAGAAGCCATAAAATCCGCAACGCTAGAAGATTTGGCAACAACCACGGGGATGAACAAAAAAGCCGCCGAAGCGGTTTACGAGTTTTTTCAGGCACAACGTCAATAAACAGGTCTGCTAGGTTGGTATTTTAAAAAACTCCATTCATTATGTGCCCTCATAATATTATTCTTTCACAATATCAGTATAGCACATATGCGACTAACAAACAATCTCATCTTTTGCAATCTACCACAAATCTTTATCCCTGTATTGCAACCTGCTTAAAACCAGCATACTGTCATCTACATAATATACGCATATTCTTTCGCCCAACCTATTTTCTGCCACCTTCCAACCCATTTCGTCCCTTAACCCCTTAGACAAAACAAACCTTCCCGCTGGACCAATTGTTGATTTAATTATTTTGTGCGGTGCCAATTGCTGGCTTATATTAGGCTTGTCTTCTTCTAATTTTTGTAAGATGACAATGCCGCCCATTGATAATAGGGTTATGGTGTCGCCTACTTCCAAATCCAACATACGCCTTAAATTAATCTGTAGCTGAATTTTGCCTAAATCGTCTATGGCTTTTATAGAATACCTTAGCATAAAAAAATACCACCTTTTAGGTTATTGTCTTTTAAAAGAAGTGCTTGACGAATAGACCTAAATGTGATAATATCATCTTAGGTCTTCGGACTGGTGTGGGTGCTTGTTGGGGTGTTGTCTGTCACGATTTTTGCCCCAACAAGCATTTTTATACCAATCCTATATATACTAATCTCCCATCACCGATTATACAATATTGCTCGGTGTTTGTCAAGGGGGTTTTTTGTTTTGTTGTATAATCCTTGGCAAGGGTCGTATAACACCAACAGGCTACGTCATTGCGAGGGCTACTAAATGCGTAGGGCATTACACATAAAGCCCGAAGCAATCCAGCAAAGGGTCTACACAAGCTCTGCAATTTTATTAGCAATTTGATTAAGCGGCAATTGATAATCAACAATACCTAAATCATAAGCGGCTTTTGGCATACCGTATACAACACTGCTTTCTTTGTCTTGCCCTATAATGGTCGCACCTTTTTTCTTCAGCTTCATCAAACCACGTGCGCCGTCAGCACCCATCCCTGTCAGCACAACACCTATTACGTTTCTGCCTGTAAAATCTGCCATTGTGTCAAACAATATGTCTGCGGCGGGGCGTACGCCGTGCATTTTTTCGCCTTGAAAACATTCCAAAAGCAGTTTTTTATCACGCATAACCGCCTTCATATGATAATCGCCAGGGGCGATAAGGGCTACGTTTTTCTTTGCCATATCGTTCATTGCGGCTTCTTTAACGGTAAACCTTACCGCAAGGTTAAGGCGGGTTGCAAACTGATACGTAAACATACTGGGCATATGTTGCACGATAAGGATAGGCGGTACTTGTGCCGGCAAACCGGTTAGAACAGTGTGCAAAGCGTCCGTGCCGCCAGTAGAAGCCGCAATGGCAATTATTTTTTCGTCAACACCTGCCGCCGCAGTTATATTTGCAATGCCACGTGGTGAAGCATTGCGCATAAAAAGCTCTATTCTATCTAAAATATTGCGTACAAAAATACGCCGCACAAATTCTGTGTCGCCGTCGGGTTTTGATAATGCACCTTTTATGCCCGCTATTTGGTATGGTGCGGAATTTTTAATACCTAAAAGTATAGTAGAAAGATTTTTAATATCAGCTAAAAATTTGATAGCGGCGGGCATTGCAACGGTTGTGTCGGTGTCTAATACCAATACATTAGCCTTGCCTATATCCATAGCCGCCTGCACACCAAAAATGGAATTGACCTTGATGTTGACCAAAAAACCCTCTTTTGCAAGCATAGAAGACAAAAAGGCTTTTAATGTTAAGTCTGCGGTTAAAATCATTACATTCGCTTGCATATGCCACCTCCATTTTCGCTTGTCTACATTATAACAAATGTTGTAGAATATTTCAAGCATACAAATGATTATTTTTTTGGATATGTGAGAAGATAATTCCAGATATTATTTATGAAGGAAGTGTTTAATATGGATGCATTTCATCAAACAAACGAAGAAGAAAATGTACAAAGCTCGCCGCCGTCAGATAATTTGGAAAAATATGGTCAGGTTGATGCTTTGATGGGTTTGCCGCAATGCGAAAATAATCCACGTGGAAATATATGGTATTTGCCTATAATTGGGCATATAGAAGGGCATCACGTAATGCCACCAGGGCATAAAACAACGAAGTACGAACACATAATACCAATGCTTTTGCACGCCGCACAAAGCCCTAATGTTGACGGGCTGTTGGTTGTGTTAAACACAGTGGGCGGTGATGTGGAAGCAGGGCTTGCTATAGCCGAGCTTATATCGCATTTTTCAAAACCTACTGTGTCGCTTGTTTTGGGTGGCGGCCATTCTATTGGTGTGCCGCTTGGGGTTTGTGCCAATTATTCTTATATAGCAGCTTCGGCGGCGATGACAATACATCCCGTGCGGATGAACGGCACAATGGTCGGTGCACAGCAAACCTATGATTATTTTAACAAGATGCAGGATAGGGTGCTGGAGTTTGTAATAAACCATTCTAAAATATCAAAAGAGCGGCTGAAAGAACTGATGATGGACACTGCAACATTGGCAATGGATATGGGAACATTTTTAATAGGTGAAGAAGCCGTAAAAGAAGGATTGATTGACGAAGTAGGGGGGCTAAACGCCGCAATGGAAACACTGTATGAAATGATTGCCAAAGCTCGGGAAATATGATACAATGCTTTTGGTGATATTATGACATTCGATAGCTATTCTCAAAAAGATACAGAAGATTTTGCGGCAGAGCTTGCAAAAAAAGCCGTCGCAGGTGATTTTTTTGCGCTTGTTGGCGGTTTGGGCGCAGGCAAAACCGCTTTTGCCCGTGGTTTTGCCCGTGGGCTTGGCGTTGTGGCACATATAACAAGCCCTACTTTCGCTATAATAAATGAATACAGCGGAAATTTGCCGCTGTATCATTTTGATGTGTATCGAATTAACAACGCAGACGATATGTACGACACAGGCTTTGAAGAATATTTTTATGCCAGCGGTGTTTGTTTGGTAGAATGGGCAGATATGATAACAGAAATATTGCCGCCAAATGCGAAAATAGTAAGGTTTGAACAAGATTTGGCAAAAGGCGAACAATATAGAAAGATTACTATAGGGGGGCAAAATTTTGATACTATTAGCAATTGAAACATCTGGCAAAGTAGCGTCTGTTGCATTGGCAACCAAAAGCAAAATTATTGCCGAATATACGATAAGAAACGACCTAACACATTCCGAAACCTTAATGCCGATGGTAGAACAAATGCTTGCCACAAGCGGCGTTGACAAACGTGAAATTGGGATGTTAGCTTGCTCAAACGGTCCTGGGTCTTTTACAGGCTTGCGCATTGGTGCGGCAACGGCAAAAGGGCTTGCAATGGGGCTTAACTTTAAAATTGTACCTGTTTCAAGCCTTGTTGCGTTGGCATATAATGCGTATGGGCAAAACGCACTAATAGCCCCTATAATGGACGCACGCAGAAACGAGGTTTACACGGCATTATATTCCTTTGTCGGCGAGGATTTAAAATGTTATATCCAGCCGAAGATTTGTCCATTTGACGATATGCTAAACTCGGCGGCAGATATAAGCGAAAGCATTGTGTTTTTGGGCGATGCTACGTCGCTACACGCAGAAAAAATTTTGTCAGAAGGTTTTGAAATAGCCCCGCCGCATAAACTGCTACAATCGGCGGCAAGCGTTGCAATGACGGCTTTTAAGCATTTGGATAAAGCAGTGGATGTTAATGACTTTAAGCTGGATTACATACGCCTGTCGCAAGCCGAAAGGATAATGCTTGGCTATGAATAACATATTGCGGGTAAAGCCCGCTGAAATAGGGATGTTGCCGCAAATATTTGCAATAGAAAAAGAATGTTTCACAGACCCGTGGACGGTTAATATGCTGCGTGAGGTAATAGCAGACCAAGAAGAAAATACAAGCGTTGTCTGTTTTTTAAATGACCAAATTATAGGTTTTGCCTTTTTATGGGTGTATAAAGAAATTAAAGAAGCCCATATTGAAAATATAGCCGTAAAGCCTGATTTTAGAGGGTTTGGCGCAGGCGAAACAATGCTTGTGCATTTGCTGGATGTATGCCTCAAAAAAGGTGTTGCCACAGTGTTTTTAGAATTGCGAAAAAGCAACACAATTGCACAAAAAATGTACGAAAAACACGGATTTGTTGCGAATGGGTTGCGAAAAGAATACTATACAAAACCAAAAGAGGATGCAATTTTGATGAATAAAGTTTTGGAGGATGGCAATGAAAAGGCTTGAATATAACGAATTAAAAAGGTTTTGCGATGTAAACACGCTAGGTTTTGATACAACGGCAGATTTGGACTGTAGTCTTGATATGGAAATAATAGGGCAAACCCGTGCCGTAAGCGCATTTAACTTTGGGCTAGGCACACGCCGTAGCGGCTACAACATTTATGTTGCAGGCGTTTCGGGTAGCGGCAAAACCACATTTGCGGCGCATTTTGCCAAAGAAGCCGCCAACAAAGAAGCCGTACCGCAAGATTTGGCATATGTCTATAACTTTAAAGAGCCTAAAAACCCAAAGCTACTAGCAGTTAAGGCGGGCAAAATTGCAGTTTTTAAAGAGGATTTGCAAGAGCTTTTGGACATCCTTACGACCGAAATACCAAAAATACTAGAAGACCCAAATTTTGAAGAGCAAAGAAACGACATAGCCAAAAAGTTTGAAAAAGAGCGTGACCAAATTTTTGACGTGTTTGCAAAATTTGCTAGAGAATACGATTTTGAAGTACAAATAAATGACAAAGGTATGACATTTGCACCAATTATTGACGGCGAACCAGTTAGTATCGACGACTTTAAAAAGTTAGATGAAGCCCTAAAAGAAACCATTGTTGCAAAATCTGAAACAGTGCAGGAAGAAGCAACGGATGTAATGACAAAGGTGCGTACGCTAGATTTGGCGGCACGCAAGCAAATAGACGATTTGGAATATAATATACTTTTCTTTGCCGTAGGCGAAAAAATGGCGCGCCTTCAAGAAAAATATGAATGTGAAGAATGTATTTTAGAGTACCTAGGGCATCTTAAAGAAGATATTTTAGAAAATATAGGCAACTTTTATACCTCTCACGAAGTAGATGATGACGACGCTATTGCCAATTTAATACCGTGGGTGTCTAAAAAAACAAAGGATGATGTGTTAAACAACTATCGTGTTAATATAATTGCCGACAATAGCGGGTGTGATTGTGCACCTGTTAAAATCGCCGTAAACCCCACATTTGCCAACATTATGGGCGAAATAGAATACGATAGCGAAATGGGCAACCTTGTTACAGACTATATGAAGATAAAAGGCGGACTAATACACGCTGCAAACGGCGGATGCCTTATTTTGCAAGCAAAAGACGTGCTTACCATCCCATTTTTATGGGAAGCACTAAAGCGCACTATTCGCACAAAAGAGATTGTTGTAGAAAACCCAAAAGAACATCAAAACGTGCCAGTGTCAACCATCCGCCCAGAACTTGTGGCGTTTAACACAAAAATAATACTTGTAGGCTCAAATTACTATCACGACATATTGCGTGCATATGATGAAGATTTTGTAGATTTGTTCAAAGTGTCTGCATTTTTTGACTACGAAATGAATTATAATGAAGAAAATATAACACAAATATGCCGCTTTGTAAAACGCTTTGCCAGTGAAGAATGCACTCTTGACTTTTCGGCAGATGCCGTTGCGGTTGTTATAGAACATTCCGTACGCCTTGCAGGTAGCCAAAAGAAGCTAACCAGCCGTTTTGACCGCATTTCAGAACTTTTGTGTGAAGCGGATATTTGGGCAAAACGTGATAATTCCCAAATTGTGCTTGCCAAACACGTAAAAGAAGCCATAAAACAACGTGATTACCGCTATGGTTTGTATGAAGAAAAAATGACAGAGCTTATAGAAAGCGACGTTATAATGATAGACACCGACGGCACAAAAATAGGGCAAATAAACGGACTTGCGGCACTTGATACTGGTGATGCCGTGTTTGCAAAACCCACAAAAATAACCGCAACAACATATGTTGGCAAAGCGGGTATTATAAATATAGAAAACGAAGTGGAAATGAGCGGTGAAATACATTCAAAAGGCGTGCAAATCGTCATTGGCTATCTTGGGCAAAAATACGCCCAAAAGTTTCCGCTGTCATTATCTTGCCGCATTGCCTTCGAGCAAAGCTACAGCGGCGTAGACGGTGATTCTGCGTCGTCTACTGAGCTTTACTGTATAATAAGCTCTCTTTCGGGCTTGCCAATAAACCAAGGCATAGCCGTATCGGGCTCTATTAACCAACGTGGCGAAATACAAGCCGTTGGCGCAATTACGGCAAAAATCGAAGGTTTTTTTGACCTATGTAAAAATCGAGGCTTAACAGGCACACAAGGCGTAATAATTCCGCAACAAAACATAACCGATCTAACCCTTAACGATGATGTGATAGAAGCTGTAAAAGACGGCAAATTTCACATCTACCCAATAGCTCATATTGATGAAGGCTTAGAAATTTTGCTAAACACAAAAGCAGGCGATATAGATACCGAAAACACAATACACGCAAGGGTTTACAACCGCCTGCACGACTTCCACAAAGCGGCGGCAGACGAGTAGGAACACAATATATTGTGTCTCTAACAATATAAGTATCACTATACAACCTTACCATAATTTTTCTAAAACAACAAGTATAAAACGCTTGAAAACCTACCGGATATGTGCTATAATATGTCGAATACATTTGGGAGAGTAGCATTTTATGAAGATTATATTTATAGTTGACGACAGCGACACAAATTTGATGTGGGCAAAAAATGCGTTGGAAGGCGCATATAAAACATACGCTTTGCCATCTGCCGAGCGTATGTTTAAATTGTTGCAAAAAATTACGCCCGACCTTATTCTTCTTGACGTTGATATGCCGCAAATGGATGGTTACGAGGCTCTGATGACATTAAAAGCAGACGCAAGGTTAAAAGATATTCCCGTAATATTTCTTACAGCCCGTAGCGATTCTGCTTCAGAAATACGAGGATTTGAAATGGGTGCGTTAGATTTTATAAGCAAGCCATTTTCGCCGCCTGTATTATTAAAACGTATAGAAACACATATAGAACAAGACAAATTGCTAAAGCAAGCCACGCATAAACTGCGTGAACTACATAATGCAACAATAAGCGTTATTGCAGATATGGTAGAAAATAGGGACGAAGTAACAGGCGGGCATATAAACCGTACACAAGCATATCTTGAAATATTAATTAACGAGCTTTTGCGCAATGGTACATATGCGGACGAGATGGGCAATTGGGATTTATCCATAGTTCTGCCGTCAGCCCAATTGCACGACGTAGGCAAAATATCAATAAGTGATGTTATATTAAACAAACCCGACAGGCTAACCAACGAAGAATTTGAAAAAATAAAAACACATTGCATAGAAGGCGAGCGTATTATAGACCAAATTATATCACGTACAGAAGACGACGGGTTTTTGCTACACGCAAAACGCTTTGCCTTCAGCCATCACGAAAAATGGAACGGCACGGGCTATCCCCGTGGTTTGTCTGGTACAGATATTCCGTTAGAAGGGCGGCTTATGGCCATTGTGGACGTTTATGACGCTTTGCGCTCTTGGCGGCCATACAAAGAACCATTTTCACACGAAAAAGCAGTAGAAATTTTGGTCAAAGACAGCGGCACACATTTTGAACCTGTTTTAATAGACGCATTTGTAAACATAGCAGACGAATTTGCGGCAATTACCGAAGCTAATTAACCCACCTAGGAGGAAATCTAAAATGACAAAAACATTCGTAATCTCTACAGTAGAAATTGACGACCCAATTATTGCTTTGGACGAAATTAAATCACAAATCAATCTTGAAACCGACCTTTTAACAAACTCTATCGGTATAATTTCTTGCCATTACGAATTTGTAATTTCAGGCGTTGCCAAGGCTGTTTGCGAAGCCCTGCCGTTTGATGTAGCAGGCATTGTGGCATCGCCAATGTCCGACGGCACACAGGCAGACTCTTTGCTTTTAACCGTGATGGTAATAACCAGCGACGACACCGAATTTATTAAGATTGTAACACCATCAATTGCAGAAAATGCCAGCGATATAATAGCACAAAGCTACAAAACCGCAACGAACCACACGGGTGACAAACCAACGGCAATTTTTGCCTTTGCACCATTTATGCCACAAAATTCGGGCGACAATTATGTCAATGTTTTAACAGACATTTCAGAAGGTGTGCCTGTATTTGGCTCATTAGCCGTGGACGATACAGCAGATTTTAGCAATTGCTTCACAATATCAAACGGCGAAAACCACAACGACAAAATGATGATGATACTAACATACGGCAACTTTAACCCCAAATTTTATATGTGCAATATTTCGGACGAAAGGGTTTCTGACGAATCTGCGGTTGTTACAAAAAGCGAAGGGCATATTGTAAAAGAAGTAAATGGAATACCTGTTTTGGAATATTTTGATACGCTTGGTCTTTCACAAGCCGCCGAAACACAGTACGCAATGAGCATGCTGCCGTTTTTGGTAGATTATAAAGACGACACACCAATGGTGGCAAAAATCTTTATAGGTCTAACACCCGAAAATCATGCACTTTTTGGCGGTATCGTGTCAGAAGGCAACGACATACATATAGCATTAACCGATAAAAACGATGTTTTAATGACAACAGGCAAATTGGTTGACCAGATTTTAGAAGAAAACCCCAACGCCTCGGGCTTATTAGTATACTCTTGCGTAGCACGGGCTATGGCAATGGGTGTAGAACAATATAGCGAAATGGAGCTTGTAAACGAAAAACTAGCAAACAAGTTACCAATTTTAATGTCTACATCAGGCGGCGAAATGTGCCCAACGCAAATTTCAGATAATAATGCAATCAACCGTTTCCACAATAACACATTTGTGGCTTGTGTATTTTAATTACTATAATAGCGGGGTGCTTTTGTGAGCGAAGCAATTAACTTTGAAGCGGAAAATATCGAGCTAAAGGCGGAAATAAACCGCCTTAATATCGAGAATAGAAAACTATCACGTGAAATTCGTGTGCAGAAAAATTTTATGGACCGTACAAGAAAATCTGCTGATGCAAAAGAGGCGCTGTCTACTGCGCTTTCGCTTGAAAATTCCCGCCATAAGGCTCATACTGATATGCTTTTAGAAAGTTGCCCAAGCATAATAATGCTTTTCGATTCCAGCGGGATGCTTGTTTTAACGACAAATCAATTTTTCCGTGAAACCGGTATACCAAACTTTGGTTTTGTAAAAAACCATACATACACTGATGTTTTATCAAAGTTTCTATCAAAATCTACAATGGAAAAATTTACACAAAATATAGAAATGGTTGTGCAGGATAACGGTATAGCCGCTTTTGATGCGTGGATTGACTTTAAAGGCACGGGCGATTTTGAATTTTACGGTATAGAACTGCAAAGAACCGACGGAACAACCCGTGTCGCAGGTATAGAAGGTGTTTCGGCAGGTACGCTTGTAATAATGAACAATCTTAACGAATTTATGATGGAAAAATTCCGTGCAGATGCTTCAAACCGTGCAAAATCAGACTTTTTGGCGGTTATGTCGCACGAAATCCGCACGCCGCTAAACGCCATTTTAGGACTTTCGCAAATAGAAATTCAAAGCGGAGATTTGTCCGACCGCACAACAGAATCTTTATACAAAATAAATTCGTCGGGCAACCATCTTTTGGGCATTGTAAACGATATTTTAGATTTAAGCAAAATAGAAACAGGCAAGCTAGAGCTTCTGCCAAACAATTATGATGTGCCAAGCCTTATAAACGACGCAATACAGCTTAATTTGGTTCGTATAGGTTCAAAACCTATTAAATTCGAGCTGGAAGTAGACGAAAATCTGCCGTCAATTCTTTATGGTGACGAACTACGGCTAAAACAAGTGTTAAACAATCTATTGTCAAATGCAATAAAATACACTGACGAAGGTATTGTAAAACTGACCGTAAGTCATAAAAATATGGGCGAACAGATTTTGTTGCGTTTTTGCGTCAGCGACACAGGGCAGGGGATTCGCCCAGAAGATTTGGAAAGGCTTTTTCACGAATATGTACGCCTAAACACTGATGTAAACCGTATTACAGAAGGCGCAGGGCTTGGTCTAAACATTACAAAAAAGCTCGTAGATATGATGGATGGCAAAATTGATGTTGACAGCACTTGGGGCGAAGGCACATCCTTTACCGCAACCCTAATGCAAGACGCTGTAGAATGTACACCAATCGGCACCGAAGTTGTCGAAAGCCTTATGCGCTTTGACTATCTAAACAGCGGGCAATTTGACGGTTTAAAATTTAAGCACGAGCTAATGCCGTATGGGCGTGTTTTGGTTGTGGATGATGTCGAGGTTAATCTTTTTGTCGCACGTGGCTTGCTTGCGCCTTATGGTATGCACGTGCAAACTGCATTAAGCGGCTTTGACGCTATAGAAAAAGTAGAATCCGGCGAGGTTTACGACATTATTTTTATGGACTTTATGATGCCAGTAATGGACGGCGTAGAAACCACGCAAAAACTGCGCAAAATGGGCTATGACAAACCGATAATTGCATTAACGGCAAATGTGCTTGCAGGAAGCCAAGAAATGTATGCAGATAACGGCTTTGACGGCACGGTTGCAAAGCCCATAGACGCAATGTTTTTAAACAGTGTGTTGGTTAAGCATATAAGAAACAAATATCCAGAAGAAGCCGAAAAATACAAAGGTGTAGAGATTGCAACAAAAGCTGATTTTGGGCTAGATTCCCGCCTTTTGCAAATCTTTTGCCGTGATGCCGAAAAGGCTTTGCCTGTATTGCTTCAAACACTTGAAAATGGGGATTTAAAGCTGTTTACTATCACCGTACACGCTATGAAATCTGCCCTTGCAAATGTGGGTGAAGCCGAAGCGTCAGGTCTAGCCGCAACCCTAGAAGATGCCGCAAGAATAGGGCTTTTGGATATAGTGAAAGAAAACGCCCCCGAATTTATTGCAATTTTAGGGGATATTGTAAAAAAATTTAAACCAGCCGATGATGAAAGTACAACAAATAGCACGAAAAATATAGAACAAGACAATAGACTATTAATAGAAAGTTTGCAAAAAATAATAGCTTTTTGTGATGAATATGACGATGGGCAAGCCTTTGTTGAGCTTGACGAAATTTCCACAAAACCGCTTGACGCAATAACAAAATCCACAATTGACGAAATACATCAAACACTATATCTGCACAGCGATTTTGAAAAAGCCGCCGAAATTTGTATAAAATTAATAAACTCGCTTTAAAAAAACTCAAGGCTTTTAAGCTGCAAATCAACATTTTGTTGCAAAAATAACAATGCATATTGTTGCAATTCGTTCATCACATCTGATGATACTCTAAAATTAAACACTCTTTTAATTGGGGTGGATAGTATGTAGTTTATTGCGGCATTTGCTTCTTTGCTAATGTTCATAAAATCGGGGTTTTCGGTGCAGTGTTCGCCAAAAAACCCCTCTTTTTGTAGCAATTTTAATGTAAAAACTGCCTGTACAAGACTGGGCAAAGCCGCCTTTTCAAGCCGATAAAAAGCCATCAACACAAGGTTAAGCGTATCGAGAGCTTCCATATTTTCTAGCATAATTTTATCCGACAATTCTAAAATAAAATTAGCCACGCAAAAAGCGTTATAATCTAAAGGAATATTGGCAAATTGCACTATAGGCGAGCATTGTGTCAAGCTAAAAAACTGCCCGCCGTCATAAATTACAAACTCGTTGTAGGATAATTTGTTTGCGGATAGTTTGCTTTTCGCACCTTTTGCCCCACGAGCAAAAACCACGACCTTGCCGTGGTTTTTTGTTAGCAAAACCAAACGCTTGTTGGTTTCGCCCGCTATATTCTCCCGCAAAACAATGCCACAATCTTTAATGATAGACATTAAAACCCCTGTCGCCGGGCAAATGCCCAAGCGTTAAATAATACTTATAGTCCAAAAACGCATCTATGCTACCTGTTTCTAAAAAAATACCCCAAAGCAATTCTTGCATTTTGTCGCCCCCAATCTTATTTCAATTAGGGTTTGCTTGGAAAGAAAAAATATGCTGGTAAATTAATCTTGCCTAGTGAGCTAATCAACTTTGAAGCCGAAATTGCGCATAAAAAAGTCAGAATCCCGCCAGTTTTCCTTAATTTTAACCCAAGTTTTAAGGTTTATTTTTTCTTCATATAACCTTTGTATATCCCGTCTTGCTCGTATGCCAATTTCTTTTAGCATAGCCCCGCTTTTGCCGATAATCATACCTTTGTGTGAATTTTTTTCGCAATAAATTGTCGCTTCAATGTCAATAATTTCCTTATTTTCCCGCTTTTTAAGCGAATTTATTTCCACGGCAATACCGTGTGGGATTTCTTCTTGTAGCATATACAAAGCCTTTTCACGTATCATTTCCGCCACAATAAAAGCATCAGGAGCATCCGTCATCATTCCCTCAGGAAAGTATTTTGGTCCTAAAGGCAGATATTTTTCAATCGCTTCCCGCAAAATAAGCAAGTTTTCGCCCTTTAATGCCGATATTGGCAGGGTTTCATCAAAAGCACATATCTTGTTATAAGTGTCTGTAATAGGCAAAATTCTGCCCTTATCAATGGTATCAATTTTGTTAATAACAAGAAACTTCTTTGTCTTTACACCCGACAATTGTGCTAAAATATCATTATCGGCAGGGTGAATATCGCTTTTTTCGGACGGTGAGGTTATAAACAGCACAACATCCGCATCTTTTATAGAATTTTCTGCCATCTTTACCATATTTTCTGACAACTTGTCCTTAGGTCTATGCATACCAGGCGTATCAATAAAAATAATCTGCGTATTATCAGTTGTAATTATACCCCGCACAATATTGCGAGTTGTCTGCGGCTTGTTGGTAATAATTGCAATCTTTTCGCCCATTATAGAATTTAATAATGTAGATTTGCCTACATTAGGACGACCAACAATAGCAACAAAACCCGATTTAAATGTATCTTTCATTTTCAACCTCCTATGTATAAACAACAAAATCTGCTAATAAAATTATTATATAAAGTATTGCAATCAAAATCGTAATCATCCGCATTTTCGTAAAAATACGCCTATCCCGACCTCTATAGGCATAATCTCTCCACGCAAACACCGTCGAAACTACCAGAATTATTACCGCTACGGGCATAAACCAATGTATCATACTGCACCTCGTGTTATTCCCATTTGTGTTAAAATTTCTTCTTGAATGAAAAACATCTCATTTTCATCTTTATGACCTGTTTCGTGGTCATAGCCCAATAAATGCAATGTAGAATGTACCACCAAAAAACCTATTTCTCGGGTTATACTATGGCTATATTCATCGGCTTGTTCCTGCACTTTTTCAATATTAAGTACAATATCACCCAACACGATATAATCATCGCTTGGTATATTTACAATTTCCTGCGGTTCGTATTGTGGAAAAGACAATACATCAGTAGTGGTATTTTTACCACGATGTGTATTATTTATCTCTTGCATTTCGTCGTTTCTAACAATAACCACAGAAACCTCACCAAAAAACTTAATTTTTTGGTGCAAAATAGTTACCAAAAATGCCTTTTCGATAATCTCATCCATTTTTACAATCTCAACACCTGTTTCATTTTCTAACAAAACTTTCCATTTCATATTATCACCCACGTTTTGTTACCTCGTCAAGCATTTTATCCTTAGCGTCCACAGACTCTGGCTTGGTTCCGCTGGGATATGGTATGCGTTCGTGGTGCATCCCTTTAAACACCCGCATAAAGGACAGCGCAATTGTATCCAAATCTTTAATGCTTAAACCAGATTCATTTAACTGCCCGTCATCTAGCTTGTCCTTTATCAGCTTGCGTACAAAGCCTTCCATCTCGCCCAAATCCTTATCGCCTTTGGAATATACTGCACGCACAGCCGCCTCGCAAGTGTCCGCCAGCATAACTACCGCTGTTTCGGGATTTTGCGGTATGCGGTGCGGATAACGAAAAGCCTTTTCGTCCACATCAGCATCAGGGTTTGCGGTGCGTGTTTTATGCAAAAATACTTTCATCAAAGATGTGCCGTGATGTTGTTCTATAAAATCCATAACTTGCTCAGGCAATTTATGTTGGCGTGCTAATGCCAAACCGCCCGTTACGTGTTCGTTAATAACCTCAACGCTGGTCGTTGGTGGCAGATGGTCGTGTGGGTTAGCTTCTGTTTGATTCTCTGCAAAATATTGCGGATACTTCATTTTACCAATATCGTGATAATAAGCCCCAACCCTTGCCAATACGTGGTTTGCACCAATATCGTAACAAGCCGCTTCTGCCAAATTTGCCACAACAAGCGAATGATGATATGTGCCAGGTGTTTCTATCAAAAGCCGACGTAATAGCGCATTGTCGGGGTTTGTGAGCTCTAATAATGTGTTTTGTGTTATCACGGAAAAAAGAGATTCCCACAACGGAAGCGAGCCATATGCCAATGTTATTGTCATAACTCCGCCAACCATAGCAAGCAAAGCAGATGTCAACGCCGCTTCACCAAACCCCGCACCAAAAAGGAAGTAGTTGGCAAAAACCGTTAAAGCATTAACTAAAACGAAAGCAATAGCCGCCGACCACATATTAGACCGCACAATAATGCGCCGTGCTATCATAGCCGCAAAAATACCATTAACAATTACATATGTGATAAACATTGTATTTGTAGGATCCATTACAATGGTGATAATGCTGACCGCCACCGTTAAAACGGCAGAAAGCCGCATATCTATCAAAATTGCACACAACATAGCAAAAAGCATAATAGGCGTGAAATAAAATGCTAATGGTACCATAACACGTGCAAGCACCAAGACCATCATATACAGCGTAAACAGCAACACAATTTTCTTTTTGTCCAAAGCCATTTCTTTCATAAACAAATGTATAAAGAAAATTGATATGGTAAAAACAACTGTAACTGCCAAAAATGACCCTAAAATTCTTGAAAAAATAGCCGCAAAATTTGTGCCAACATATCCCAGTTCGACCAAAGCCGCATAATGCTCTTCGGTAATAGGTTCACCAGCACGCACAATCATTTGGTTCATTTGAAAAGTTATTGGAGTAACTGCTGCACGTGCTTCTTGACGCATACGTTCAGTATCCACTTCGTTTGGCACCAAATTTGGATGTAAAAACGCCGTGGCAACTTCAAAACCGATTTGCCCCAAAAATTCGCCACGGTCTTCGGTTAGCTCGTTTCGCAATACAATTATGCGGTTTTCCATAACATTCGTCGCAGACAATTGTTCTTCTAAAATTTCCTCTATGCCCTGCACCAAATCAATTCTAAATGGTGTAAGAAAACTAGAGCCAACTTCTACCAAATATATCAACTGCTCGTCGGTTAATTCTACTAAAAGTCCGTCGTGCGTTGGTACAAATGGTCTAGCTTCCTCTGCTTCTTCGTAATCAAAAGGCGATATTATAGGCATATTTTGCGCACGCATAGCGGATATTTGTGCAAAAAAATCATTAACATTTTGTAAAATTTCATTGGTAAGAACATAATCAACCTGCCATTGCGGTGCTATTGCCGCCGCCGCCGCATCACGTGCATTATTTGTCAAAAAAGTGTTTTCAATTTGCCTTGTCGCACTAAAATCAACTGGGGCAATCATACCAACCGTTATATCGTGCGTTTGCGGTGCGATATAATCAAAGCCAATCACAATCAAGCTAACGACATATGCAACAATCGTTAGCACGGTGATGTACAGCGGAATTTGCCGCTTTTTCTTCTTTTGCCTATCTCTCATTTTACACCTCTTAACCCCATTATATAGCTAATGCCCTCTCAATCAGTGAATGACTGCGCCCCAAAACTCGGTCGGTTTGCCATCGAGCTTTTGTGGCTTACATTCACTATTTCGAGGTTCGTTCGCTATAGGCGTTTTCTCACAACCATAGCTCGTTTTTTCCTCTGTTCTTTATATTCCGCCTTGCTTTCTGCTTTATCATAAGCGGCTATAATACGCTGTACAAGCGGATGACGGACTACGTCCTTGTTTGTAAGCATAGACACCCCAATGCCTTCAACATCCCGCAAAATAGGCAATGCATCCTTTAAGCCCGAATTTTGTGTGCTTGGCAAATCTATCTGCGTAATATCGCCCGTAATAATTGCCCTAGACCCAAAACCAATGCGTGTCAAAAACATCTTCATCTGTGCAGGCGTGGTATTTTGCGCTTCATCCAGCACAATAAAGCTATTTTCAAGCGTGCGCCCACGCATATAAGCAAGCGGTGCAACCTCAATTAGCCCTTTTTCCATATTGCGTGCCATAGCTTCGGGTCCCATAATTTCAAACAAAGCGTCATATAACGGGCGCAAATATGGGTCTACCTTTTGTTGCAAATCACCAGGCAAAAAGCCCAATTTTTCACCTGCTTCAATAGCGGGGCGTGTCAAAATTATGCGTGAAACATCGCCCCGCTTAAACGAAGCAATAGCCGCTGCCATAGCCAAATAGGTCTTGCCCGTACCAGCAGGACCAACGCCAAAGATAACGGTGTTTTTATTAATTAGTTCAACATATTTTTCCTGCCCCAATGTCTTTGGTTTTATCGCCTTGCCGCTACAGGTTATTGCGACGGTGTTTCCGTTTGTATTTTTTGCAACCTGCTGTATCGTGCCGTCGTCAAGAGAATCTAACAAATATTTAACTGCCATACCATCAATCTCTTTGCCTTCTTCTGCCATTGCTTGCATTTTTTGCAATATTTGTTGTGCGGCATCCCTATTTTTTCCAGACACAACAACCTGCCCTGCACGGTTTATTATGCTTACGTCAAGGGCTTTTTCAATTTGTATTATATTTTCGTCTAATTGCCCAAAGATTATAGGCAAGGTCTTTTCATTCGTCATTTTCTTCCCTTATGACCTGTGCCGGCTGTATAGACTGCGTTTGGTCAATTCTTTCTATAGTTATCAAAAAAACTTGCGCCGTAAGCGACCTTTCACCTTCGTTAAAAACAATTTGTTTATCGACAATCTCGTTGTCTTCCCCAATTTCTTCGGCAATACGGCGGTTAGCAAATTCTATTGCAAAATCTTTGGCAACATCCACACTGCGGTTGCGCAAATGCCGCACCAGCTCGTATTGCAAGGTGGTAGTGTGTGATAACGGCAATGGATAATTTTCCCCAATGCTTGCCTGCCAACGCCTCTCAATTGTTTCGTAATAAACAAAATCATCTCCCCTAAAAATTCGAGGCAAATCAAAGCTAAAATTACCAATGTTTATAGTATAACCCCTAGACACCCTATTTGTAAAGGTTTTTTCAAAATATGTAAGAGGAATTTCAAAATCCATTGTGTAATAAACCCTGCCCCAAACCTCTGAAATAGCGTGAGTATAGGCATAAGACAGGTTTCCTTCTTCCGCAGAACCTAGCACCAACTGTCCCGCAACAATGGTTTCGCCAGCCGCCACAACATCGCCTGCTCTAAATTGTGGTTGCCCTGCAGTCGTTGCTATATAAACAATAATTGCATCTTTAACCGCTACAACATCAGCTGGTAATGACGTGTCGATAATCTCGGTTGGCACAATGCTTTCGGCGATGCTGACAACAGCCCTAGTACCCGTTATGCTAAACGAAACCCAAGCAATATCGCTAAATTGTAAGCGCATAGCGTCCTCGATTTCACGATAATCAAAACCATATCTAAAACTGCCTATGTACAACCCTTTTTGCTCTAAAAATGCTGTAATATCGGTGTAATTAATGCGATGTGTTCCTTCGATATCAATCCGCCAAACAAAAGATGTTAAAAAAACCATCCCTGCCGCAAACAAAAATCCACCAATTAGCAAAAACAACCGCCGCTTTAAATGCGTTAAAATCTGCGGTAAGCCATAAAACCCCAACGCCGCAACCTTTGTCCCTGTTTTTTGCGCAAAAAATTCTGCCGCGCTAAAATGCTTGCGTGAAATATGTGCGTAAAACTTTGCACCATCCCTGCGCATATCCCAAAAAATAACACCTGCGGCTATAGCCTGTGAAACAAACCGCTCCACGGAAAAACCTGACACCTCTATTTTAACATATCCCGCCAAAAAATTCCATACCTTTAGAAACAATTTTATGCCTCCCACAAAACTTTTTCTATTTTGCCTGCTATTGCAATATTTTCGTGCGTCATTTGCCGCAAAAGCAATTCTTCACCACAAACCCGCAAAACCCCAACGCTTGTTGCAATCCTAATATGTGCCACACTATATTCCAAAATCCCTTTATGATTGTCCACAAAAATTTCTTCGCCGCCCATCATATTAACCACAGGCAAGCCCAGCGTTACATCCTTGGGTAGCTCTAACGCCGTTACAAGCCGCCTTTTTATGCCGTTTTTATCAAATCTGCGCATAATTTCCTTATCCCCCATCACACAATTTTATGCAAACCTTTAAAAATATATTGCAATCTCCCGCAAAATGTTGTAAAATATACAAAAGCTGATAGGGGGATATGATGAAAATCGCAGTAATACACGGCGCAAACCTTAATTTTACAGGCATACGCCAACCCGAAGTTTACGGCAACACCACCTTCGAGCAAATATGCGAGCATATAGAAAAAGCCGCAAGCCGCATAGCTACAGCATCTGGTTCAGTTTTGGGGTTAAATCAATTCCAATCCAACAGCGAAGGCGAAATAATCGACTTCATCCAAATGTGCCATATAGAAGGCTTTGACGGCATTGTGCTAAATGCTGGCGCATACACGCATTACAGCTATGCAATAGCCGATGCGGTAGCAGGCTGCAACCTGCCTGTCATCGAGGTGCATTTATCAAATATATTCGCTCGTGAAGATTTTAGGCAAAAATCCGTCATAGCTCCGTATTGCATTGGCACAATATCAGGCTTTGGTGTTGATAGTTATTTGTTAGCAATCAATCATTTAATATATTTAGGAGGAACAAAATAATGATTTCTGCAGGTGAATTTAGAAACGGCATTACAATCGAATACGAAGGTGATATTTACACCATCGTTGAATTTCAGCACGTTAAACCAGGCAAAGGTGCCGCTTTTGTCCGCACCAAAATCAAAAATATTGTAACGGGTTCTGTAACAGAAAAAACCTTCCGTCCACAAGAAAAAATGCCACGTGCGCATATAGAGCGTCAAGATATGCAATATCTCTATAACGACGGCGACATCTATCATTTTATGAACCTTGAAACTTTCGAGCAAGTGGGCATTAACGCATCTGATGTGGGCGATTCTTTAAAATTTGTGCGTGAAAACGATAACGTCAAAATCCTATCTCACAATGGCAATGTCTTTGGTATAGAACCCGAGATTATCGTACAATTAGCTGTAACCGATACAGAACCAGGCTTTGCCGGCAACTCGTCAGGTAATACGCTAAAGCCGGCAACGCTGGAAACAGGTGTAGTTATCAACGTGCCGCTCTTTATCAACATCGGCGATATTTTGGAAATAGACACAAGAACAGGCGAATATCGCGGACGTGCTTAATTTAACACATTTCCCTAAAAAGGCGGCATATGTCCGTCTTTTTTATATTGCAGAACTGCTCACCCTGTCATTGCGAGGGCTACCACCTACATAAACCAATACACACAAAGCCCGAAGCAATCCAGTAATGGGTGTTCGACAACACAAGGGCAGCCGACAAGCACAAGCAAAGACCATCAAACAACTTTA